>Ga0265596_1000242_pt1 | contig 36387 bp, 38 predicted proteins | sample saktaG_FD_190143 | JGI IMG/M metagenome (GOLD analysis project Ga0265596, IMG submission 190143) | Saline water microbial communities from Sakinaw Lake, British Columbia, Canada - sak_2013_06_06_60m | ecosystem: Environmental > Aquatic > Non-marine Saline and Alkaline > Saline ...
TCTTTATCTAATAATTTTATTTTAAGTTTTTTATGGGGTTCTTTTAATAAATCACATTTATTTTCTTTGATGTTAATGAAAAATTCTAATTCAGCAATATGAAATTCCCGAGATCTAAATAAAAAGTTTCTTGGCGCGATTTCATTTCTAAAACATTTGCCAATCTGTGCAATCCCAAAAGGTAATTGTTTTCTTGAGGTTTGTTGGATTATTTTGAAATCTGTAAACATTCCTTGAGCGGTTTCCCCCCTTAAATAAGCAATCGAAGGATTAATCACCCCAATTTCTGTTTTAAACATTAAATTGAATTTTCCTTGGATTTCATATTCTCCCCCGCATTCGCATTTTATTTTTTTAGATTCTTTTTCATCAATTTTTTTTGTTTTACCACAAGATTTACATTTAGCAAAAAGATCATTGAAATTTGTAATATGTCCTGAGGCTTCCCAGATTTTTGGGTGACTAATAATGCTTGTTTCTATGCCTACAATATCTTCTCGATTTTTTATAAAAAAATTCCACCAATCTTGTTTTAAATTATTAAATAATTCAATTCCTAAAGGCCCAAAATCCCAAAAACCAGAGAGCCCCCCATATAAATCTGAACTTTTGAAAATAAATCCTTTTTCTTTACAAAAATTAGTAAGTTCTTCAAGATTAATTTCCCCCTTTTTATTTTCTCCATCTTGTTTTTCAAAATTGTTCGAAATATTTTTAGTTATTTCTTTAGAATTTTTGATTATTTTGTTTTGTTTCATTTTATCTTTTATTTCTTGTGCTTTTTTCTCTGCAAGTTTTTTATCTTTTCCTAAATAGGCAATGTTTTTACTAATGACTTTTTCCCCTTTTCTTATGCTTTTATTCAAATAATAATAGGCATTATTATTTATTATTTTTTTAACAATATACATTTTAAATGAAGATATTTATTTTTTGTTTATGTTTAAATATTTAGTTTAATGAATATTTTGTTTAAGAGTTAGTTAAAGATATAAATTAGTAACTACAAAATCCTATTTAAAAGTTATTAAAAAGTTTTTTCTTTTAAATTTTCAAGAAATTTTCAAAAAAGCACGGACTGGGAATCGAACCCAGGAAAACAGGATCTGCAATCCCGCGCAGTACCATTGTGCCATCCGTGCATGTTTTAATTTAAAATGCCCCTGACAGGACTCGAACCTGCGACCCCCTGCTTAGAAGGCAGGTGCTCTAATCCAGCTGAGCTACAGAGGCTTGTTTTAGATAAAAAATAAGATTATTTAAAATTATCCAAGATTATTTGAAATAGGGTTTTTTGTTTTTTTAAGATGTTTTTGTTTTTTAATAATAAAAAGAATTATAATCAAAAAAATTAGGAATGCAAGAAAATAAAAAATAAGATCATTTTTTTTATTTGAAAGATTTTTGCTTATTTTTGCTTCTTTGAAAGAATTATTTATAAAAAAATTTCTTTTTAAAATAATCTCCCCATTAGGCGGGAGAATAAATAAAATTGAACAATTTCCCTTTAAATCTGTGATTAAATCTGTTTCCAAATCACGATAAATTATTTTCTCTTGATTTATATTGAATGTATCAATCAAACCTTTTATTTCTTTTTGATTTTCATCAAGAATCGAAATTTTAATATTTATCTCTTCCCCAATTAAATTTTGATTGTTGAAAAAATATTTTAGATTTAATTTGTTTTTATCAATGGTTAAATTATAAAAATTTATTATAGGGGTTTTTTTATTAAAAGTAAAATTAGTTTCATTTAAAGAAAAATTTTCAAAGAAATTAAATTCATAAGCATAACAAATAGTAAGGAGATTAAAATTAATTAAGATTATAATCAAAAACATCTTGAATATATTTTTTAGAAATTTCTTAAATTGATTTTTCATATTTTTTAATTGTTTTAATGTTTTTTAAATTTTTATTAACCAAATTAATTCGATAATATACCAGAAGAATTTATGAGAATGTATTTAAAGAAAGATTTCTTATTAAAATTATGAAAATAAATCTTACTTTTTTGGGTACTGGGCAAGCCATTCCAAGCATTACAAGAAATCATACATCTATTTTATTAAATTATAAAGATGAAAATATTTTGATTGATTGTGGGGAAGGAACTCAAAGGCAATTAAGAATAGCAAAAATAAATCCTTGTAAGATAACAAGAATCTTAATAACTCATTGGCATGGGGATCATATTTTGGGTTTGCCTGGTCTATTTCAGACATTGGCATTAAATAATTATAAAAATACCTTAAAAATTTATGGGCCAAAAGGAACTAAAAAATTTATTAAAGAGATCTTTAAAGTTTTTTTCCTTGTTAAAAAATTAAAAATAAAAGTTGAAGAAGTTTCTGGGGTATTTTTAGAAAATAAAGATTTTATACTTAGTACGAGAAAATTAAGTCATAAAAATACCCCCTGCAATGGTTATGAATTTAAAGAAAGAGATAAATTAAGAATTAATAAGAAGAAATTATTAAAATTAAAATTAAAATCTAAAAATAAAAAAGAATTAGCAAGATTAATTCAGGGAAAAGATATTAAAATTGGCAATAAGAATATTAAATCCAAAGATTTAACATATTTTCAAAAAGGCAAAAAAATTAGTTTTATACTTGACACAAAAGTGTGTGAAAATGCTAAAAAGCTTGCAAAAGAATCTGATTTAGCAATAATTGAATCAACGTATTTGAATAGTGAAAGATTATTAGCAGGGAAATATGGGCATATGACTGCCCAGCAAGCAGCTAAAATCGCAAATTTAAGTAAAGTAAAGGAATTAATCTTAACGCATATTTCTCAGAGATATGAATATAAAGAAAATCTTTTTATAGAAGAAGCCAAAAAATTATTTAAGAAAATGAGAATTGCCAAAGATTTCATGAAGATTACTCTTTAGGAAAAAATTTATCCCAATAAATCTAAAATTAACAAACAAGATATTAAAAAGTAAATTTAAGATTAGAAATCTTAAAATTTAATTTCTTTAATCCTCTTCTTGGATTATGCCTGCTGGAGAAATAAAACTAATAACATCGCCTCTTAAAAATGTTAAACCCATACTTCTTAAATTCCCTTTTTCTAGAATTTCTTTAGCATTATCTAAGACAATATTAATATGTATATCAAATGCCAAGAGAATTCCAGTCATTTGAACATTATTTTTTAATTTAATTAATACTTCTTTTCCTTTTGCATTGTTTAACAAATCTAGTGGTCTTTCAATTCCATTAACCATACAAAAGACTTTATTTATTAGGTTTTTAAATCTTTTTATAGTAAAAACATATTTTAGAAAATAGAAAATAAATGGAGAATTTGTTTTTGATTATGATATTTTTTAAAAATAGTTTCAAATTTTCAAAAAAGTTTAAAAATTTTTTAATCTAAGGAAAGATTTAAATATGATTTTTTCTGCACTTGTTTATGAAATATGGAAGGAAAATAACTGGTGGAAAATATCGAAAATTTAGAAAAAAGAGAAAGGATTCTTTGCCAGGAATTGAAAGAAAAGTTAAATTGAAAGAGACTAAGAAAAAAAATATTAAAGTTCGAGGGGGCAATAGAAAAACTGTGCTTTTATCTGCTAATTATGTTAATGTGATGAATTTAAAAACAAAAAAATCAAAAAAAGTTATTATCAAAAATGTTCTTGAAACACCTTCAAATCGTTTTTTTGCAAGACAGAATATTTTGAATAAAGGCGCAATTATAGATACTGAAATTGGAAAAGCAAGAATTACTAATCGGCCTTCTCAAGAAGGAATGGTTCAAGCAATATTAATTGAAGAATAAAAGGATTATTGGAATTTATTAAAATTTATTTGGTGATATTGATTCTGGGAAATTATCCCAAAATTTAAAAAGATTAATAAATTATTTGATTTATGGAGGAATGTATTTTTTGTAAGATTATTAAGGGGGAGATTTTATCAAAGAAAATTTATGAAAGTGATAATTTTCTTTGTATTTGGGATTTAAATCAAGTTGCTGCAGGACATGTTTTGATTATTTCCAAAAAACATTTCCAAAATATCTTAGAAATTCCAGATATTTTATCTGAAGATTTATTAAGAACAATAAAAAAAACCTTTTTTTTATTGGTAAAACAAAAAAAAGCAAAAGGTTTTAATGTGGTTATAAATAATTATAGGATTGCTGGGCAATTAATTCCCCATTTTCACGCACACATTATTTTAAGAAAAGAAAAAGGAGACTTTAAGGAAATAATTTAAGGTTATTTGGGATTATTGAATTCTATTGATTCCCCCAAATTTGAGTAAGAATAATTTTGATAAATGGCTGCACTGAGAATTGAACTCAGGACCTCTGCCTCATGAGAGCAGCACTCTACCAACTGAGCTATACAGCCATAAAAGAGAATTAAAATAGATTTAAAAAGATTATTAAATTAATCTTTCAATGGGATTAAGTAATATTAGTTCAAATATTAGTTCTATTCTCAGTAATAATGTAGTAAAGGTTTTATCCCCTGAATTAACTTCTAAAATTAATAATTTCATTTCTATTTCAAAAATAGTGTTTTTTTGCATTATTGGATATATTATTTTTATAATCCTTATTAAGAATTTTTTAACTTGGAAAAAAAATAAAAGAATAAAAATTATCTACTTCAAAATAAAAGAAATCGATAAAAAATTGGATTTACTATTGAAAAAATCAAGTTTTAAGAAAATTTTGGATTTAGAGAAAAAAGCAGATAAACTTCCAGAATCTTTAAAAAAGGTTAAGAAAAATAAGAAGTCAAAAAAGATAAAAAATAAGAAAGTAAAAAAATAAAAGAATTGAAAATTCTGCCTTTTATTTTTTCAATAGGATCTTTATTGTAGATACAAAAATTCTTTTTCCTAATTTGTTTTCAAATTGTTCACTTGAAATTTTAATATCTTTAACTTTAATATGTTCTTCTTTTAAAAAAGTTCTTCTTGCAACTTCTGTAGCATCTATTGCTTTAGAAATAAATTTTCCTCTTGCAGAAACCATAACCTCTTTCTGACCTTTACTCTGAAATTGTATAACAATTGCAGTAACATAATTCATAAAGGGTTTTATTCCCACATAAATCTTATTATCTTCTCCTTCTTTTTCTATTTCTTTTGTTTTTGTTATCTCTATTTTTTCTTCTGTCATTTTTGTATTTACTTAATCTACTTAATTTATTTAATTACTTTGAGATTCTCTTTTTTTAAGTCTTGAAATATATCCCGCAATTTGATTTCTGATCTTTTTGCTAGGCATAGAGTTTTTTAAAATTTTTTTATTTAATTCAAAAGCTTTCCCAAATTTATTCTCTTCTTTTAATAAATTTACTCCAGTTCTTTTAACGAGTTTTGATTTAATACGTCCCATATAATCTTTTTTCTTCTTTTATTTAAAAACTTTTGCATATATTAAAACACATTAAAAGTTAGTGAAATTGTTTTATTTTTAATACTTTTAATATAGAATAATATTTTATTAAATATGCTTCTGCCTTTTTACTAAATTTTTCTGAATAAATCATTAATGCTGGGAGGGGAATGGATTGTGCATTAGATAGCAATTTTTTTAAATCAGTTTCAGAAATTATTTTTTTATTTTTCGCTTGAGTTAGGAAATTAATTCTTCCCAATTCAGATTTTATTTGAATTAAACAATTATATTCTTTAGCCTTATAATCCCTTTCTTCGATTATTTTGAATTCCTTTTCCTTAATAAAATTGATTACTCTTTCAACAAATTCTGATTTTTGTTTTTTTGGTTTAATTTTTAATTTTGTAGCTAATGGATTTTGGAATTCTAAAATTGTTGTTTTAGTTTTTATTTGAGATTTTTTTCGAGTTTGTTTTTCTTTAAAAGGTAATTTAATTTTTTTAGAATCTAAACTTTTTTTATCAGATTCAGAAAAAATTGGGATGATCTCTTTGATTTTTTTCTTAATTTGTTTTGAAGGAAATAATATTTTCTTGATTTCTGACTCTGAAGTTAAAAAATATCTCCAATATATTTCATTATCTTTTTTAAAACCAATTGAGAAATCTTTGATTGAACGAAGTGCAACTCTTGCTGCAGGTTCTTGTTCAGAATCTTTTAAAATTTTATTTTTCTTTAATAAAAGAAATATTTCTGCCTCTTTTGGATGAAGATATTTATAAAATTTTTCTAATTGTTCTTCTTGCCCATTTAAGAAATATAATGAGGATCCACCGACTTTTAAATTACTTACTTTTATTCTTTTTTCATTTGTCAATTCAGATAAAAAAGCTGAAGTAAAAAGAGAATTCATTTCAATTTCTTTTGAAATTTTCATGGGTAAACTTGGACCCCTTTCTTTTAATACTTGAATTATTTTTTCGTGAACCTTATTTTGATAAATCATATAAAATATGTTAAGCAATTAATGATGTTTAATAAAAATAAAAGAATTAAATAAGTTAATAAAATTAATTATATTAAATTAACCTCTTAAAACAATAAAGATTATATATAAAATATATAATGCAATAAAATAAATGCCATGTTTTTTCTCTAATTGTTGTTTTTTACCTGTAAACATAAATAAAAGTAATAATAGGGTGGTTATTAGTAAAATTGCAAGATCTAAATTAATGAATTGTGGAATTTTAATTGGGGCAATTAAGGAAGTAATTCCAAAAACCCAAAGAATGTTAAAGATATTTGAACCAACAATATTTCCGATTGCTAAATCTACCTCTTTTTTTAATGCTGCAGTAATTGAGGTTACTAGTTCTGGTAATGAGGTTCCAATTGCAATAATCGTGGCAGAAATCAAAAATTCGCTGAGACCAAATTGCTGAGCAATAAAGACTGCACCATTAACAGTCCAGATTCCACCAAAGTATAATGCAATTAATCCTAAGAAAATTAGAAGACTGATTTTTTTATTTGATAATTTTCCAGTGTTGGTTTTTTCTTTTTTCTTTTTCTTTTTAGATTTTTTAATTTGAGTTAATTCACTTGCATAATAAAGAAATATCCCAAAAAAGAAAAGCAAGATTAAACCATCTGCCCAATTTAATGAAAAAATTCTTGTTCCGTTAAAAAATTTATTTGAAAGCGTAAATAAAACTAATACTGAAAGTAGTGCAAAAGGAATTTCTTTCCAAACTGTTGAGTGGGGGGCACGAACATTGCAAATAAATGCAGTTATTCCTAAAATTAATAATATATTTGAGATATTCGAACCAATAATATTTCCAAAAGCCACCTCTCCAGAGCCTTTAATTGCTGCTAGAATATTAATAATAAGTTCTGGCATTGAAGTTCCAAATGCAACAACAGTTAGACCAATTACTAATGTAGAAATTCCTAATTTTTTAGCTAAGGATGATGATCCTTTTACTAGCCAATTAGCACCTTTTATTAAAAGAATTATCCCTAAAAAGAATAATATTATTTTAATTATCATATTTTTATAATTTAATCCAATTTACTTCATAATAGGTAATTTCTTCCTGAGTGTCAATTAATGCAATTAAAAGTTTTTTAGCTGTTGAGTGTGCAACCCTATTTTTTGCTACAAACACTTTCCAATTTATTTTTTGTTTTGGAGTTTTAATAAAAGTTAGATAAGTTGCATGAGTTTTATTTTTTTCATAAACTCTAAATTCTGCACCAAATTTTAATCCAGTTTTTGGAATATATGATTTTTTCCTTAAATCTTTATAAACAAAATAATTGATTTGAAATTCTTTATCTTTTTTAGAAAGAAGTCTTAATAATTTTTCTAGAGTTATTCTTTTATTTTTAAAATAGGGGGTGGCTTTCTCTGTTTCAACTAAATAAAAAGCCTCGTAATTAGAATAAATAACTTTATTTTGTTTAAATTCTCCAAGCCCCTTATTTTTAGCAAGGGTGATTGCTTTTTGAGAATTTGAGAAAAATAAATTTGTTTTTAAGTAAATCTGAAAGGTTTTTTCTTTCTTATTTTTTCTCGTTCTTTTTATTTTCATTGCTTAATCAAAAACTTATTTTAATATTTTATAAATTATTAAAAAAGGTTTTTATATTTTTAGATATCTATTTAAAATATTGAGTTAAAGATATATTTAATTAAGGCATGAATTTGGTTCTAATATTTTTTAAAAATCCAAGATTTTAAAAATAAAGAAGACTCTGGGAATATATGGAAAAAATAGATTATAGAAAAATCGAAAAGAAATGGCAAAGAAAATGGGAAGAATCTAAAATATTTGAAGTTGGAAAAAATTTGAAAAAGAAAAAATATTACATTCTAGAAATGTTTCCTTATCCTTCTGGAGAAGGATTGCATGTGGGCCATGTTTTAAACTATACTTTGGGGGATGTTTATTCGAGATTTAAAATTATGAATGGATTTAATGTTCTACACCCTATGGGTTATGATGCATTAGGATTGCCTGCAGAGAATGCTTCAATTAAAAAGGGGATTTATCCAGAGGATTATACAAAAAAATCCATTAAAAATTTTATTAAGCAACAAAAAAGTGTTGGATTAAGTTATGATTGGTCAAGGATTATTAATACTAGTGACCCAGCCTATTATAAATGGGATCAATGGATTTTCTTAAGATTATTTGAAAATGGTTTAGCTTATAAAAAACAGAGTCCAGTAAATTGGTGTCCTAAATGTAATACCGTTCTTGCAAATGAACAAGTTCATAATGGAAAGTGTTGGAGACATAAAGAAACCAATGTTAAAATTAAACATTTAAATCAATGGTATTTCAAAATTACAAATTATGTTAATGAGTTAAATGATTTTTCAGAATTAAGTGGGTGGCCAGAAAATATTAAAAAACTTCAAAAAAATTGGATTGGAAAAAGTTTTGGAACTGAAATTAATTTTGAAATTAATGGAATGAAATGGCCAATTTTCACGACTAGGCCTGATACCATTTATGGAGTTACATTTATGGTAATCTCTGCTCAGCACCCCAAACTTTTTGATTTAGTTATTAAAAATAAAGAAAAAGAAGTTAAAAAATTTATTAAAAAATTAAATTCTGTTTCAGAAGAAAATATTAATCAATTAGAAAAAGAAGGTGTTTTTACTGGAAGTTATGCTATTAATCCAATTAATAGAGAAAAGATTCCAATTTATGCTGGGAATTTTGTTTTAGCCGATTATGGTTGTGGAATGGTAATGGCAGTTCCGGGTCATGATAAGAGGGATTTTGAATTTGCCAAAAAATATGATATTCCAATTAAAGAAGTTATTAAAGGAGGAAATTTTAAAAAACAAGCATATCTTGATGGGGGAAATTTAATTAATTCAGGGAAATTTAATGGATTAAATAATGAAAAAGCTAAAGTAGAAATTTCTAATTTTTTAGAAAAGGAAAAATTAGGTAAGAAAAAAATAAATTTTAAATTAAGAGATTGGTTGATTTCAAGGCAAAGATATTGGGGGGCCCCTATTCCAATTATTAATTGTGAAAAATGTGGATTGGTTCCGGTTCCTGAAAAAGATTTACCAGTTAAACTTCCAAAAAATGTTAAATTTGGAAAGGGAAATCCTTTAGAAACTGAAAAAAACTGGATTAAAATTAAATGCCCTAAATGTGGAAGACTTGCAAGAAGAGAAACAGATACAATGGATACTTTTGTTAATAGTAGTTGGTATTATTTAAGATATTGCGATAATAAAAATAAAAATCAGATTTTTGATAAAAAAGAAATTAATTATTGGTGTCCAGTTGATTTTTATATTGGCGGGCAGGAGCATGCTTGTATGCATTTGATTTATATTAGATTTTATACAAAATTTCTAAGGGATTTGGGTTTATTGAATTTTAATGAACCTGCAATCAAGTTATTTAATCAAGGCATGGTTTATGGAAGGAATGGTAAAAGAATGAGCAAATCTCTTGGGAATATTATTGATCCTTTAAAGATTATTAATAAATTTAGTGCAGATGCTTTGAGAATGTTTGAAGTTTCAGTTGCAAGTCCAGAAAGTAATTTTAATTGGGAAGATAAAGGGGTAAAAAATATTCAGAAATTTTTAAATAGAATTTGGATTTTTTTTAGTGAGATAAAAATCGGAAATTCTTCAAAAATAATTGAAAGTAAAATTAATAAGGCAATTTTAGAAATTACAGAAAATATTAAAAATTTAAAATATAATTTAGCAATTATTAAATTAAGGAAATTATTCGAAAAATTAAATGATGAAAAAAAAATTTCAAAAGAAGTATTAGAAATTTTTTTAAAATTATTATGTCCTTTTTGCCCACATATTTCAGAAGAATTATGGGAAAAGTTAGGTAATAAGGAATTTCTTAGTTTAGCAAAATGGCCAGAATCTAACAAGAATAAAATCAATAAACTTTTAGAGAATCAAGAAGAGATTATAGAAAAAGCAATTAATGATATCAACCATATTAAGAATTTAGCAAAGATAAATAATCCCAAAACAAATATTTACACAATCCCTTCAGAATTAAATTTATTTATTCAGAATAAAAATTTAATATCTAAGAATACTAATTCTGTTATTGTTAATATTTATTCTACCAATGATAAGAAAATTTCTAAATATGATCCAGAAAAAAAATCTAAAAAAGCTAAACCTGGAAAACCCGGAATTTATATTAAATCATAAAAGAGATAAGTGGGAAAATTTAATTTTTTGATTTATTCTAAAATTGCTTTAATTCTTCTTATTCCTGCGCTTGATGATTTTTCTTTTATTATCTTAAATTTACCAAGATTTGAAGTGTTTTTGACATGTGGCCCTGCGCAAATTTCTTTTGAAAAATTACCAATAGAATAAACAAAAACTTTTTCATTATATTTAGATTCAAAAGAACCCATTGCCTTTTCCTCTTTTGCTTTTTTTAAAGTCATTTCTTGCTTTTTAATTGGGAGTTTTTCTTGAATTTTTTCATTAATTAAATTTTCTATTTTTTTTATTTCTTCTTCAGTTAATTTTCTTGGGAAATTAAAATCAAATCTTAATCTTTCAGGAGTGATATTAGATCCTTTTTGCATTAAATCGGGTTTTTTTAGAGTATACCGTAATGCTTGGGCTAATAGGTGTGCTGCAGTATGAAGTTTTATAGTAGCTTTTGAATTATCTGCTAAGCCTGATTTGAATTTTCCTGCTGACGCTGTTCGCGAGAGTTCCTGATGTTTTGAAAGTTCTTTTTGAAATTCTTTTTCATCAACATTACTTCCCCATTTTGAAACAATTTCTTTTATTACTTCAATTGGTATACCATAACTTTGGCAAAGTAAGAAAGCATTTTTTCCTGAAATAGTAATATTATTCTTAGCCATTTTTTCAGCTATTTTTAATCCCCTTTCTAGTGTTTTATTGAATTTTTTTTCTTCTTCTTTTAATTCGTCTAAAATTTGTTTTTTGTTTTTTTGCAGATGTTTGTAATCTTTATAAATTTCAAAAACCGATTCTGCAATTTTCCCTGAAAAATTTTTTAGATTTAGATTTCTTCCTTGAACTATTGTTCTTCTGATTAATCTTCTTAAAATATATCCTTGTTCAGTATTGCTTGGCACAATTCCATCTGCAATTAAAAAAACAGAAGCTTTAATGTGGTCTGCAATAATTCTCATTGATCTGTTAATTTTTTCATTTCCTTCATATTTTTCTTTTGAGAGTTCCTCGATTTTTTTAATTATTGGTCTCCAGATATTGGTTAGATAATTGTCTTCTAAACCATTTAAAATAGTAATTGTTCTTTCAACCCCCATTCCAGTATCAATGTTTTTTTGTTTTGCTTCTTTGTATTTTCCATCCTTAGTTTTTTCATATTGCATAAAAACATTATTCCAGATTTCAATCCAATTTTCATTATTTGGATCAAATTTTTTAGGAATCGGAAGTTTTTTTGATTTCCAATAAAATATTTCTGTATCTGGTCCGCAAGGTCCAGTCTTTCCAGTAGGCCCCCACCAATTATTAGTTATATTAATTATTCTTTCTTTAGGAATTTTTAAATTTTCCCAGATTTTTTTAGCTTCATTATCTTTTGGCATATTTTTATTTCCTGCAAATATGCTTATTGCTAATTTCTCTTTTGGAATCTTTAAAATTTTTGTTAAAAATTCAAATGAGTATTCAATTGCATCTTTTTTCCAATAATCTCCTAAACTCCAATTTCCAAGCATTTCAAAAAAAGTATGATGTTCACTATCTCCGACCATTATAATATCTTTTGTTCTAATGCATCGTTGTAGATTGCAAAGTTTTTTTCCTTGACTATGTGGTTGTCCCAATAAATAAGGTATTAGTGGATGCATTCCAGCAGTAGTGAATAAAACTGTTGGGTCATTTTCTGGGATTAATGAAAAATTCCGGATTTTTTTATGATTCTTTTTGACAAAGAAATTAAGAAAATTTTTTATTAATTTTTCTCGAGTATATTCCATTAATAAAAGTAGTATTTGACCTATTTAAATTTTTTTTAAAAAAGATTTTTTTAGTTAAAATGTATTATTTTAATGGAAATTATGCAAATTTTTTCAATTTTTCTTTAATTTCTTCAAGTTGTTGTTCTATATTTCCTTTTCTAGAATTTTTTTTCAGTGTAACTTCTTCCTTTGATTTTTGTATTATTGGATTTTTTTTTGATTTTGTTTTGGGCAAAGAAGATAAAATTAAATTTAATTTCGTTTCTAAAAATTTAAGTTCTGTTTTTAATTTATTTTTTATGGCAAATTCATTCATTCGAACTAATTTGTATTCCCGTATTTTTTTTATGATATTCAATAATTTTAATTCTGAAGAAAGCAATTGTTTTTTAGTTATTATTGCTTTTTCATAATCTAATTTAAGATGTTTTGCTTCCATTTTAGAATTAATTTAATTTATTAAAAACATCCTTATCAATAAAGTCTAATTTTGTTTTTATAATATAAATTTCTTTTTCCCATTCTTCTAATTCTGTTTCTTCTTTCTTTCTTGTTTCCTTTATTTTTTTCAATAAATCTTCAATTTTTCTAATTTTATTTTTTGCTTCTTTTAAAGTTTCATTTGTGGTGTCGAATTTATCTAATCTAATATATATTGGTTCTGGTTTTTTTATTTCTGTTTTGGTAAATTCAGTCACTTGAGAATTAGATAAATTAAAATTAGAATCTTTTGATAAATCTTCTTTTATTTGAGATTGATTGGGCATAAAGTTTGATTTTTGCATATCTTCTGTTTTATTAATAATCGATTTTATTTTATTTTGTTCATTTACTTTTGGTGCAGGAAGAATTATTCCATTTCTGGATGAATCAAAGGATGCCTCTTTTATTGCTGGTTTTTGATAATTAATTCGAGAAATTTCTTTAAGTTCTGGCAAATTTGGTAATGTTGGTATTTTTGGTAAACTAGAATTTTCAAAATTTTTCCCTGAAATTTTTTCTTTAGGTTTTTTTTTGCTAAATAATCCCATATTTTACTAATTTTAAATGTAATATATATAGTTTTGGTTAAATTTTTAAGTGACGACAGTTTAATAAAATTAATAGAAAGTTATTAAAAGTTAATTTCCAATTAAAATCTAAATTAAAGATGAAAATTAAATTCCTTAAATCAATTGTTGAAAGTTTAATAAATAAATCCTCTATAACAATCATAGATCTTTTAGTTGGGAAAAAAGATGTCAATGAATTTTTAATTGCAAAAAAATTGGGATTAACCATAAATCAAACAAGGAATATTTTATACCGATTATCAGATTATCGATTAGTTTCTTTTATTAGAAAAAAAGATAAAAGAAAAGGTTGGTATATTTATTTTTGGACTTTAGATGTTCATCAATCTTTAAGTTTGTTAGAATCTAAATTAAAAGTAGAATTAGAACAATTAAAAAATCAATTAAAAAATAAAAAAGAAAAAAGATATTATTTTTGTAATTCTTGCTCTATTGAAGTTACAGAAGAAACTGCTTTATTGAATAATTTTACTTGTCCAGAATGCGAAGGAGTTTATGATTTATTAAATAATAAAAAAGATATAATTTCTCTAGAAAAAAAAATAATAAAAGTTAAAAAAGAAATAGAATTAGTTACTTTTGAAAAAAATAAAGAATCAAAGAGATTAGTCAATAAGAAAAATCGGAGGATTGAAAAAGATCAATTGGAAAAGATTAAAAATAAAAAAGCTAAAAGAGACGCAAAAAAAAAGGAGATTAAAAAAATTTCTGTTAAGAAGAAAGAACCCAAAATTTCTAAAGTAAGAAAATCTAAAAAATCCAAAAAAATTCAAAAATCTCAAAAACTTAAGAAACCCAAAGAAATTCAAAGATCTAAAAAAATTCAAAAACTTAAGAAACTCCAAAAATTTAAAAAAACCCCAAAAAAATCTAATTTTAAGAAAATCAAAAAACCCAAAAAAAATTTAAAGAAGAAATCAATAAATAAAAATAAAAAAAAGAAATCTAAAATCTTAAAAAGATCTTCAAAATTCAAAAGAAAAAATTTAAGATAGAGAAATAATAATCAAAATTTTGATTTATTTATGCTTTCCAGATATTTATTTGAAACCGATATTTCATTAAAAAATAATAATTAAGAATTTACTAAATTATGAAAAAAACATTAAGAACTTATACTAAAAGAAGATTAAAAAGGAATTTTTCTGGCAAAATTTTTAATAATTTTTTCAAAAGATTCAGCATATCTAATTTAATAATATTCGTCAATCTCCTTGTTTTTATTAGTGTAATTTTTTTATCTTTGATTTTTGGCCAAGAAAAAATTTTTTCAGTTTTAGCATTAAGACCTTCTGCTATTTTTTCTGGAGATCTCTGGTTATTATTAACTAGTTTATTTCTTCATGCAAATCTTATGCATTTAATTTGTAATATGATTTCTTTATTTTTTATTGGAAATTTTGTAGAGAAAGTTATTGGTAGAAAAAGATTTTTGTATTTTTATTTAATTTCGGGATTATTCGCAGGATTTTTTTATTCTGTTCTTTCTTTTTTCTTTACTAAAATGCCTCTTGGAGAAAAACTTTTCTCAAATCCTTTAATCTTTGCAATGGGTGCAAGTGGAGCGATTTTTGCATTGTTAGGCTTGCTTGCAATTTTAACTCCTAAGAATAAAGTTTATTTAATTTGTGGCCCTTTAATAGCCATAATTTTAGAATCAATTCTTTTAGGAGTATTTCCTGAAGTTTCTTTTATTAAAACCTTAAGTTTTTTACTTACAATTTATTTATTTGTTTCAATATTTGCTATTTTTTCTTTTAATCCGAAAATTAGAAAATTAGCAATTCCTTTAAAATTAAGTTTTTGGATTTTACCAATAATCGCAATTGTTCCCTTATCTATTATTGGATTGTTTGTTGAACTTCCAATTGGAAATAGTGCGCATCTTGGGGGGCTGTTAATTGGTTTAGGTTATGGAATTTATTTAAAAAGAAAATATAAAAGAAAAATTAATTTATTAAATAAATTTTTTCAAAAAAAATGAAAATTAGCAGATTTAAAAAGCATTCCATTAATCTTAATAATTTTATTCATGAAAATTTTAAGAAAAGTTTAAAACAAATTAAGATGGGAAAATCCTATATAATTTTTTCTATAATTTTATTTTTATCTTTTATTATTTTAGGATATTTTTTCCCTATATTTTTTAAACAAGAAATTTTAAAATTGATAACAGAGCTTTTAGATAAAACAAAAGGTCTCAATCTGATTAATTTAATTTTATTTATCTTTAAAAATAATATAAAAACTTCTTTTTTAGGTATGATCCTTGGAATTTTTTTTGGCCTATTTCCATTGATTATTTTAATTATTAATGGATATCTTTTAGGTTTTGTTATAAGTAGAACTTTAATTAATTTTAATTTGATTTCTTTATGGAGACTATTACCTCATGGAATCTTTGAAATCCCTGCAGTTATTATTAGCTTAAGTCTTGGCCTAATGTTGGGGGTTTATTCTATAATTTTCATAATTAATTTCATAAAAAATTACAAAGGCAAAGTTCCAAAAATAATCCTTGTTATTTTATTTTTATTTTCTCCGGTTATTTTTTTATTGGCAACCTATTTTTTTAGTAAAAATAAAGAACAAATGAAAGAGTTAAATATAAAGATCATTGAGTCACTAAGGGTATTTTTTATGATTGTGCTTCCTTTATTAATTATTGCTGCAATTATTGAAGGAGTTTTAATTTTCTTAATTTAAAATCTTTTATTTTACTAATTTGACCTTTATTTTAGAATAGTGAGAAAATATTAAATTTGAAAAAATTTTTCATTTATTATAATCTGCATCATAAATTTTTATAAAGAATCATTATTTAATTCTTTTATGGAAAAAGATAAAATAGATAATTCTCAAAATATTAAAATAAATTTTAAAGAGAATACGAAAGCAAATTCTAGAGAAAATTTTGAGAAGCAAAGAAGGAACATCCAAAAACCAATAGATATTAGAAGACAAAAAAAATTAATAAAATTAAATTTATTAAAAAAATTAAGTCCTGGAACAAATTTAAGGCAAGGTTTAGATTATATTGTTGAATCTGGAAGGGGGGCCTTAATTGTTATAAATAATGGGAAATTATCTGGAATTTTTCAGGGAGGATTTAAAATTAATTGTAGATTTACTCCCAAAAAATTATTAGAATTAGCTAAAATGGATGGTTCAATTATTTTATCTGAGGATTACAAAAAAATATCTCATGCAAATGCCTTATTAATTCCAGATAAAACTTTAATTAGCAATGAGACTGGAACAAGACATCAAGCTGCAGAGAGAACTGCAAAACAAATAATGGGTCTTGTTATTGCTATTTCTGAAAAAAGAAGGAAAATTACAATTTATTCTGGTGAATTTTCTTATGTTTTACAAGAAACTTCAGAGTTATTAAGAAGAGCCACAGAAACACTTCAGATTTTAGAAAAGCAAAGAGAAATTTTTAAGGAATTGCTAACGAATTTCAATATTCTTGAAATAACAAATTTGGTCTCTATTCGGGATGTTTGTAATATTCTGAAAAGATTAGAAATGATAAAGAAAATGTCAGAGATAATAAATGGATATATTGTAGAATTAGGGAAGGAAGGAATTATTGTTAGAATGAGAATGAAAGAATTAATAAAAGACCTCTCAAAAAAAAGGGAAGAAATAATTCAAGATTATTTTTCTAAACCTGCAAGAGTAAATCGATTTTTCGAAAGTTTGAGTTTTGATGGGCTTTTAGATGAAGAAAACATTTCAAGGTTATTATTTGGAGAATCTTTTGAGAAGGGAATTAATCCTCGAGGGATTCGCATTTTAAATAAAACAAATTTAAATAAAAATGAAATAAAAAATTTAATAGATTTTTTCGGAAATTTAAATAATATACTTAATGCAAATGAAATAGAATTAAAAAGAATTCTCAAAAACAATGCAGAAAATTTTAAAAAAGAACTTGGTAGCTTAAGAGAGCAAATATTATTGGGAAAAGAGTTTTAAGAATCATTAGATATCTTTTTATAATTTTAATAATTTAAAATATCGAAAATATTGAAAATTAATTGGGGGCAAGCAATTTATGTTAACAAATAATCAAATTAAAGAAATAAGAGAACACTTAGAAAAAGCACAAAATCCTTTGTTTTTTTTTGATAATGATAATGATGGGCTAATAAGTTTTTTATTATTAAGAAGATTTTTAGGGCGGGGGAAGGGCATTGTAATTAAATCTTTTCCAGAATTAAATGTTTCTTATTATAAAAAAGTAGAAGAATTAAATCCCGATTATATTTTTATTTTAGATAAATTTATGGTTTCTGATGAATTTTTAGAAAAGGCAAAAACAAATAATTTACCAGTAGTCTGGATTGATCATCATGAATCTAAAAAAATCATAAAAAGCAAGGATTCTATCTATTATTACAATCCCCTTTTAATCGATAAAAAAAATGAACCAGTTTCTTATTTATGTTATAAAATTATAAATAATAAAAAAGATATTTGGTTAGCTTTAATTGGTTGTATTAGTGATTGTTATTTACCAGATTTTTATAAAGATTTTAAAAAGAATTTTTTAGAATTGAGTCTTCAGAAAAAGAATCCTACAGCATTTGATTTATTCTTTAATTCTGAAATTGGAAAAATTGCAAGAATTCTTGATTTTTCTTTAAAAGATAGTACAACAAATGTTATTAGGATGATGAAATTTATGATTTCTGCAAAAAGCCCCCAAGATGTTTTAGAAGAGAACAAATATACCAAGCAAATTTTAAATAGATATAATGAAATAAATAAAAAATATCAGGAATTAATGATCAAAGCTAGAAAAGTAGCAAACAAAAAAATCCTTTATTTTCAATATGCTGGCAATTTAAGTTTAAGTTCTAATTTAGCAAATCAATTGATTTATGAATTCCCAGACAAATTAATAGTTGTAATTTATTTTAAAAACGATTTCGCAAATATTTCTTTAAGGGGGAAACAAAATATTAAAGGATTAACAGCTAAAATTATTAAAGACATTCCAGGAGCAGTTGGTGGTGGGCATAAAAATGCTACAGGCGCAAAAATAAATTCAGAATATCTTCCCAAATTTAAAGAAAATATTAAAAAACACTTAATTTAAGGGAGTAATTTTAATTTTTAGAAATTTTTAATTTATATGTAATTTTTTCAATAAGATTTCCCGATTCTTGCAAAGTATTTTGCTTTTTTATTGCAAATAATGCATTTTGTATTTTCTATTATTTTTTCTTTAGAAATATTTAAAACTTTTGCGCCTTGGGATTTATATTTTAATATTTCTTCACATTTTTCTGAATCACATAATGGGGCAATGACAATTTTTTTGTTTTTTATTAATCGGATGGTTTCATTTAATTTATTAGCCCTTTCAATATTTGCATTTAATAATTTTTTTGCCTTTTTTAATAGTGAAAGTTGCATTTCTTCTAAAATTTTCGGAATCTTCTTTTTTAATTCTGAAATTTTTATAGAATGTTTTTTATTATTATTTCTTTGAGTCAATGTAACTTGTTTTTTAATTAATTCTTTTTCCCCAATCTCAATTCTTAAAGGAATGCCTTTTAATTCGTATTCATTGAATTTAAATCCCGGACGATAATCTTTTCTTTTGTCTATTATTGGACTAAATTCCTTTAACTCCTCAAAAATTTCTTGAGATTTTTTTATTATTTGTTTTTCATTTTTCTTTGAAAAAATAGGAATTATAACAATTTTATTCTGGGCCATTTTTGGGGGAAGAATCAATCCTTTTTTATCTGAATGAATTGCAAACATAATTCCAAGAATCCGGGTGGTTATAGCAAAAGTATTTTGATAAGCATATTTTTCATTTTCATTTTCATCTAAAAATCTAATCCCATAAACTTTTGAAAAATTTTGACCATCAAAATGAAAATCTGGACCTTGAATAGATTTTCCATTTGGCATATAAAATTCCATAGATGTTGTATATTCTGCTCCAGGAAAGGTTTCTTTTTTAGATTTTCTTCCAATTAATGATGGAAGTGCTAAATAATTCTCACAAAAATCTTTATAAATTTTTATTATTTGTTTTTCTTCTTTCTCTGCTTGTTCTTTTGTTGCATAAACAGTATGCCCCTCATTCCATAAAAATTCCCTCGTTCTTAAAAATGGGATGGGATGTTTGAATTCCCACCTTATTACATTATTCCATTGATTTAATTTTAAAGGAAGATCTTTATAGCTCCTCACCCATTTAGAATAAGATTTATACATTAATGCTTCTGAGGTGGGCCTTATTGCAAGTCTCTCTTTTAATTTATTATTTCCTGTATGAGTTACCCAAGCAACTTCTGGTGCAAAACCTTTCAAATGTTTTTGTTCTTTTTTTAGTAATTTTTCAGGTATTAAAAGTGGGAAATAAACATTTTTTATTTCTAATTTTTTGAATTCATTATTAATTTCTTCTTTTATTTTTTCCCACATTGCATAAGCAGATGGTTTGAAAACTAAGCATCCAGAGACATCTGTATAATCTGTAAGATCAGCTTTTAATATCATTTGAATAAACCATTCTGAGAATTCATCTTTTTCTACAGTTATCTTTTTTGTATCTTCCATAATTTAAATAATTAAAGAATATTTAAAAAACCTTTTATTTCAAATTTTTTAATTTATTTATAGCAATTGTAAAGTTAATTTCTTAAAATGTTCCTTGCAATTATATTAACTTCATAGATAAATACTTATAAATTAAAGAATTCTTTTTTTTATATGATTTCAAAAAAAACTAATGAAGATTTGTTAATTGAGGCAAAATCTTTTTTTGATAGTTATAAAAAGGAAATTGGAGAAAGTGCAAGAAAAGGGAGAAAAGTCCTTTTTATTAATTTTGAGGATTTAGCATTAATTTCTCCTATTCTTTCAGAAGCTTTAATTTCTTCTCCTGAGGAAATATTGCAATTATTAGAAACTGCCTTAGAAGGGGTAGGATATTCTGGAGGAAATTTCCGAATTAGATTTAATAGTCTTCCAGATACGCAAAAAGTTAAAATAAGAAATATTCGGGCTAATCATTTGAATAATTTTATTTCTTTTGAAGGTTTAGTCAGACAAGCTTCAGAAGTAAGACCTCAAGTAGTTAATGCAAAGTTTGAATGTCCTTCTTGTGGGACAGTAATTTCAGTATTGCAAATAGAAAAGAAATTTAGAGAACCTTCAAGATGTTCTTGTGGTAGGCGCGGGCAATTTAGATTGTTAGCAAAAACAATGGTTGATGCACAAAGGTTAGTAATAGAAGAATCTACAGAATCTTTAGCAGGCGGAGAGCAACCTAGAAGGATGAATGTATTTTTAAAAGAAGATTTAGTAGAGCCAAGTATGGAAGAAAGAACAACTCCTGGAAGCAAAGTTAAAATTTTAGGAATTTTAAAAGAGGTTCCAGTTCCATTAAAAACTGGTTCTATTTCAACAAGATTTGATTTAGCAATTGAAGCAAATAATTTAATTCCACTTGAATCAACTTATGAAGAATTAGAAATTAATGAAGAAGATGAAAGGCAGATTCATGAGCTTTCAGAAGATCCAGAATTATTCAAAAAATTAAGAGATACTATTGCCCCAAGTATCTGGGGATATGAGAAAATAAAAGAGGCTTTAATTTTACAGTTGTTTGGCGGAGTTAGAAAGATTACTTCTGGAGGAACTACTTCTCGGGGGGATATTCACTTATTTTTAATTGGAGATCCTGGAGTAGCTAAATCTGTAACTCTAAAATTTATTTCAGAGATTGCACCAAAAGGCAGATATATTGTTGGAAAGGCAGCTACTGGTGCAGGAATAACAGCCACAGTAGTCCGGGATGAATTTTTAAAAGGTTGGTCTCTAGAAGCTGGAGCAATGGTTTTAGCAAATAAAGGAATTATATGTATTGATGAAATTGAAAAGATGGATGCTTCAGATAGGAGTGCAATGCATGAGGCAATGGAACAACAAACTGTTACAATAAGTAAAGCAAATGTTCAAGCTACACTTTCTGCCCAAACTTCTGTTCTCGCAGCAGGAAATCCTAAATATGGTAGATTTGAACCTTTACAATCCATTACTCAACAGATTGATCTCCCACCAACTCTTATTAATCGATTTGATTTAATTTTTATATTAAGAGATTTGCCCAATGCTAAACAAGATGATGCAATTGCAACGCATATGCTAAATTTGCATCAGATGAAAGGAAAAAAAGCGCCGATAAATACAGATTTATTCAAAAAATATATTGCATATGCAAAACAAAAAATAAAACCAGTTCTTAGCGAATCTGCAGTAGCTGAAATCAAAAATTATTATGTTAAATTAAGAAATCTTCAAAGTTCAGAAGGTTCTGGGGCAATTCCAATTTCTGCAAGGCAATTACAAGGATTGGTTAGATTAAGTGAGGCATATGCAAAACTTAGGCTTAGTCCAACAGTTGAAAAAGAAGATGCAAAAATAGCAATAGATTTGACAAATTATTATTTAATGCAAGTAGGGTATGATTCTGAAACAAAAACTTTTGATATAGATAGATTTACCACAACAATCAATTCAAGTCAAAGGAGCAAGATTATTTTATTAAAAGAAACTATGAGAAAATTAGAAGAAGAACATGGAAAAATGATCCCAAAAGATATTTTAAGAAAAGAATTAAAAGAGAACCTTTCAGATGAAGAATTTGAAGAGTCCGTTGAAAAATTAAGAAAAAATGGAGATATTTTTCAACCAAAACTAGGATTTTTTCAATTGATTTCTTAAAAATTTTTATTGAAAAGCTTTTTATAATTTATAATTTATAATTTAATATGATTAAAAAATATAAAAAATTAAATCTCTTACCTGGAGACAAAATTGAGATTGTTATTAATGATAAGATTGAAAAAGGAATCTTTTTAGAGAGTTATGATAAAAGAATTTTGCTTTTGAAATTAGAAAATGGATATAATATTGGATTGAAAAAAGAAAACATTTCTAAAATTAAAATCTTAAAAAGAGTTAGAGAAAAAAAAACCAAAGTATTTCAATTAAAGTTAGATGATAAAAAACCAATCATTGATTTAATTATTTGTGGAGGAACAATTTCTAGTAAATTAGATTATAAAAGTGGGGGAGTTAAAGATTTAACAGAGATAAATGAATTTTTTAAAACTTATCCAGAAATTTTTGAAAAAGCAAATATTCGAATAAAATCTCCTTTTATGAAGGCAAGTGAAAATATTGGGGCTCTAGAATGGATAAAACTTGCAAAAATTGTAGGCAAATCTTTGAATAATCCTGAAGTTAAGGGGGTAATTATTACGCATGGAACTGATTTTTTACATTATACTGGTTCAGCACTTAGTTTTATGCTTGGGAAATTAAATAAACCAGTTGTTCTGACTTATAGTCAAAGAAGTAGTGATCGGGGAAGTAGTGATGCAAGATTAAATTTAATTTGTTCTGCAGAAATTGCTTTATCAGATATTGCAGAAGTAACTTTGGTTGGGCATGCAACAATTAATGATAATTATTGCCATGTTTTGCAAGCCAATAAATGCAGAAAAATGCATACTTCTAGAAGAGATGCATTTAAACCAATAAACTGTGAAATTATTGCAAAAATTTGGCCAGATAAAATAGAAATGCTAAGGTATGATATTAATAAAAGAAATAATCAAAAAGTAATTGTTGATGCAGTTTTTAATGAAAAAATTGCCTTAATCAAATTTTCTCCCTGTTGTGACCCTAAAATTTTAGATTTTTATCTAAAAAATAATTATAAGGGAATTGTAATTGAAATGTCTGGATTAGGGCATGTAAGTTTGGAAGGAAAATATAATTGGGAATCTAAATTAAAGGAAATAATTAAGAAGGGCATGATAGTTTATGCAGTTCCCCAAACATTATATGGGAGATTAAATCCTTATGTTTATTCTCCTGGAAGAAAATTAAAAGAAATTAATGTGAATTATCTCGAAGATATTTTGCCAGAGACAGCTTTTGTTAAATTAGGATGGATTTTGGGACATCCTCAATGGAGGGGGAGCATTATTACTAATGAAAAAATGAAGCAGAATATTTCTAGAGAATTTAATACAAGGCTTGGAAAAGAATTTATTGATTAAAGAACTGAGGAGCAAGATATATTTATCAATTAATTAATTTAAACAATTCTATTAAAATTCCAAAAATAAATATTAAACTTAGGAAAATTATCCAGAACCAATTTAAAGGCATTTTATATTCTGGATTTCTATTTCCTTGTTTTTTTGCTCTCTTATTTATAATTAAAATTAAAATTCCAGCCAATCCTCCGCAGACAACACCACCAATTGCAATAACACTAATAAAATCTAATAAATTAAATAAAGTAATAATCAGATAAAGTAATAAAGGAATTAAAGAAACAAAAAGAAAACTAGATTTTTTTGAGAATTTTAAGTCAAATTCAAATATGTCTTTTAAAGAAAAACTTAAAACAAAAAAACTAGTTAACATTGTAAAAATACCTAATAAATTCATAAAGACATTAGAACTAAGCGTTGCAACTTCAGGAATATTAAGACCTAAGATGCCTACAAAAGCAAAAGTAAAGAGAATATAAAGGCCAATTGGAATTAAAATACCTATAAGAATAGATTTCTTAAATAATTTTTCTTGGCCCTTTATTTCTAATCTAAGTTCTGGTATTGAAGTAAACCCCATAAGTGCAAAAAGAATGACTCCAAAAGGTAGCAATAAATTTGAAAAATTTACATATAAAAGATTAGTTAGTTTTATTTTAGAAGAAAAGTAAATAAAAAATCCAAGAATTATTGAAATAATAGCGAGGACACCCCAGGTCTCAATTTTTCTTAATTCTTTTAAGCCTTTTCCTAGTAGAAAAACCATAATTAACCAAAAACCAATTGCAAAAAAAATAGCATAATTTAAATTTCCAAAGAAAAGTTTAGATAAACTTTGACCTTCACCGATTAAATAAGCTATTAAGGCAGAATAGATTCCAAAAACAATTAGAAACAACATAGCTCTTTTTCCAAATTTTCCTAAATATCTCTTTGCATACCCTATTACGTGGTGTTTTCCTTTGGTTCTTAAACTAATTTCACCTAAACAAAGATTAACAAAGATTATAATGGACCCTAATAAAATTAACCAGAAAAGACCAATCAAAAAACCAGATTTAGAAAAAATATAGGGCAATCCAAGAATTCCAGCACCCATCATTGCTCCACTTAAAGTAAAACACGTTGACCAAAACTTTTTATTTATTTTTAAATTCATGTAATTTTATTTATATAATCTAATTTATATGCTTTAAAAAAAGAGAAACAAATAACTTAATAAAATTATCTTTTAATAGAAATTAAGATTTTGCTATTGGAATTTTTTAAATTTTTTGCAGAGTAAAAATACTTAAGAATTATTTTAACTTTTTCCAAATTTTTTAATACTTTTGAGTTTTTTAATTAGTTCTTCAATTGATTCTTTAAGTTGTTTATTATTCTTTGTTCCAGTACAAACTAATTTTCCATTTGAAAAAAGAAGAAAAGTTGCATTTGGTTCAATTAATTTATAGACTAATCCTGGAAATTGTTCAGGTTCGTATTCTGTATTTTCTAGTTCTAATGCAAGAAAATTAAGATTAAGTTTCATATTTGTAGTTCCAGAAGCAACAATATTTTGAACAGTTATTTTTGGTTTTTCTGTAATCTTAACATTTATTTTCCTTAAAGTTTTAATTACTTGATCTATTACTTTTTTAACTTGGATTATAGATTTTGTTCCAGTACAAACTAAATTTCCAGAAGAAAAAACTAATACTGCAGATTTCGGTTCTTTAATTCTTAAAACTAATCCTGGAAATTGTTCAGGGTTATATTCTGTATTTGGGATTGTTTTTGCTAATTTTGTTAGTGAGACATCTTTTTTTAAAGAAGCAGTAGCAACAATATTCTGAATTTTTAAAGAAGTTTTAGATTTGATTGTTGTATTTTTTGTTTTTTTAGCCATTTTATCCTCGAATAATTATAGTATTTAAATGATTATTCTATTTATAAAGTTTTGTTTTTAATGGATTTTTTTATTATTTATTAAAAAATTATTTTTTTTAATATTTTAGAAAAAGATTAAAAAGTAATTTTCATTAATTTTCTTATGAAAGAAAGAGATTATCCCAAATCTTTAAAAAGAGATGTTGTTAAACTAACCAAAAAATTAATTGGATTTAATACAGAAAATTCTTTAAACGGTACAAAAAAGATGGGAAATTTTATTGCAAATCTTTTGGCTGATGCAGGATTTACAATAATGAAACAAAGGATAAGTGAGAATAAAGAAAATATAATCGCGCATGCAGGAAATCCTAAAGATTCTGAAATATTTTTTTCTTCACATATGGATACTGTGCCAATCGGTAAGGGTTGGACAAGAAATCCTCTTGGTGAATCTAATTCAAAAAAAATTTATGGGCGTGGTGCTTGTGATATGAAAGGTCCACTTGCATCAACAATTATTGCGGGACTTTCTGCAAAAAAGAAAAATTTTGCTTTGGTTTTTACTGTGGATGAAGAAACAACTTTAGAAGGGGTTAAAAAATTTGCACCAAAAATAAAAAAATATTTGCCAAACGTTAAGTATGGGATTGTATGTGAACCAAACAATTTAGGGCTTGCAATTGCTCATAAGGGTGCAATAGATGTTGAAATTACTTGTTATGGGAAATCTGCGCATAGTTCAATGCCAGAAAAAGGGGACAATGCAATTTATAATGCATTAAGTGTAATAAAAAAATTATTATTATTCAATAAATCAAAAAATATTAAAATTAAAGACAAATTATTAGGAAAGCCAACGATTAATATCGGCAAGATTTCTGGTGGTTTAGCAACAAATATTGTTCCAGATAAGTGTTTGGTAAGTTTAGATTATAGATTAGTCCCACCACAGATTCCTAAAGAGATTTTTAAAGATATTAAAAAAATAGCAAAATCACAAGGGTGTAGTGCAAAATTAAATTCAGGGTATTCCCCCCATAAAATTTCTAAAAAAGAAAGAATAGTTTTAATTGTAGCAAAAATATTAAAAGACATGGGAATGAATTTTAAGATAACTACTGCACCCTATTATACAGAGGCAGAGATTTTAACAAATATTGGAAAGATTCCATGCATCATTTTAGGTCCTGGAAGATTTTCACAATTACATAAGGCTGATGAATTTATTGAAATAAGTCAACTTAAAAAAGCAGTTAAAGTTTATAAAAAAATATTAGAAAATTTTTAATGGATTTTCTATTTTTGTTTTTCAAATTCTTTTGTTATTTCTTTGATATCTGCAATATCTTTAATTGAACGATCAGGCCGCAATCTTATTATTCTTGGAAATCTTAAAGCATAACCAGAATTGTAGGTTGGAGATTTCTGAATATTTTGATAGATTATAGTAACAACTAAATCTGGTTTGACAATTATTTTTCTCCCAATTTCTTTTTTAATTAATGGTTTTAATTTTTTCGTTAATTCTTTAAAGGAGAGTCCAAGTTCTTCTTTTTCTTTTAATCCTGTTGAGGCTTTTCCAATTTCTAATAGCTCTTCTTTATTTTTACATGAAAGAGTATAACTAGTCAGCCATCCAGCTCTTTTTCCAGTCCCGTATTCGGCATTAGTGATCACTAAATCTAATTCTTCTCCAATAGGTTTTATTTTAATTCCATAACCAACTCTTGCACCAGGTTTATAAGGTGCATCCAAATTTTTCATCATGATTCCTTCTTCTCCGAGATTTAAGGCTTTTTCATAGAATTTTTCTGCTTGAATTAAATTCCCGGTAATTATTGCTTCTGAAAGTTTTAATTTATATTTTTCTTGTTTTATTATTTTTTCTAAAATTTTTCTTCTCTCTTTTAATGGTTCTTTAATCAAATTCCTCCCATTATAATAAATAATGTCAAAGACATTAATTTCTATTGGAAGTTTTTTCGCAATTTCTTTTATATGATATTTTCTTTTTATTCTTTGGGAAATATCTTGAAAAGGTTTATAGGTCTTTTTTTTCAAATCAAAACCAATAGCTTCAGCATCTAAAATAAAAGATTCAGCATTTACATATTTGCTTACATATTCTATGATTTCTGGGAATTGTTCACTAACTTCTTCAAGCCTTCTTGTAAAAGTTTTAATTTTTTTATTTTTTTCCTTAGTAATTATTATTCTAAATCCATCATATTTATAATCAATTAAACAAGGTTTTCCTACTCTTTTGAATCCTTCTTCTATTGTTTTTTCTTTTAAAAAAAGCATAACTTTCATAGGTCTTCCAGGAATTAAATCTATAGAATTTAAAGATTTCATTCCTTCGCAAGATTTCTCAAAAATCAATTTAAAATCAATGCATTTATTATAGGCTTCTTGAATAAGATTTGCGATTAATTTTTTTTCAGTGATATCTTTAAATTTAAAACAAGCAGAAACAATTGAATCTCTTAATGTCCCTTCACCAAGGCCGATTCTTAGATCTGCTAGTAGGGTTCGAATAATATATTTTGCTTCAATAGGTCTTGCAGAGTTTAATAATCCAGAAATAATTGCAAGTTTTTTATCTACTGCACCGATTCCTTTTAATTCTGTAATTTTTCTTAAATCTGTGAGTATTTTTTTAATAGTTATCTCCTCAAAAAATAGGGCTGATTGAGTTTTTTCTAAAATTATTTTTTCAGCAACGAATCCTAGATCCCCAAATTTTTTCCATTTTTTTGTTACTTGCCCTAAAGAAATCCCTGAAACTTTTGAAAGTGCTTTTATACATAGTTTCTCTGAAATTCCAAATTCTTTTTTTACATAATCTGGGAAAATTTTTCCTTGTAATAAATAAATGATTTCTTCTTCATTTGTTTTTTTTATTTGCCTTAAAAAATCTGATAGAATTTCTATTTTTTTCAATCTTTTTGGATTTTCTTCTAATTTTTGGTATATCCCGCATAAATTAATGTATCTCATTGTCTCTTTTATTATAAAAGTTTATTATCTTTTTATAGTTTTGTTTATAAAGATAAACTTGTTATATTTAAAAGATATTTGTTTAAGAAATTCTAAATTTTTATATTTTTAAGATAAATTATTTACCTTTTCTTTTTCCGGCTCGCCCACTTGGACGATTTTTATTTGTAGGAGATTTTTTTCTTAAACCCCTTGATTTTTTTCCAGCAGATGTCAATCCCCTATAGACTCTTTTTTGATTTGTTTTTTTGCAAATCCAATTAATTTTTTTATTATTTTTAATTTCAGATTTTGTAGGATCTATTAAAATTATTTCATAAAAATAATGTCTTCCATCTTTTCCAAGTTTATAACTGTTTAAAACTTCAAGATTTTTAAATTTCTTTTGAGCTCTTTGTTCAGCAACCCATTGATAATTCATCTTTAGATTTTTTCTTACTGTTTGATTTTTAGTTTTTCTGCCTTTTTTAGGTCTTGTTCTTTTTCTTCCACCTCTTAGAATTTTAACTCTTGCAATAACAAATCCTTTTTTTGCCTTATAACCTAATGAATGCGCCCTATCTAGTCTTGTTGGTTTATCAATTTTTGTAACAGAATTACCTTTTCTCCAATCAATCATTAGTTTTCTAAGTTCTTCTTTTTTTGGTTTCTTCCAATTTTCTCTAAGATAGTGATATAATCCTTTTACCATGATGGATTTAGAAAAAAAAGGTTTTTAAAGTTTGGGTTTAAAGAAAAATTTAATAGAAATTTTCTTAATTAAGTTTGATTAAAGTATTCTTTTTCTTGGATATTAAATTTTAAAAATGAATGATGTTAAGGTTTATAAATAATAACTTATTTAAAAATTCATGAGCCTGTAGCTCAGCCTGGTTAGAGCACTACTCTGATAAGGTAGGGGTCCTCGGTTCAACTCCGAGCAGGCTCATGTTTTAAAATAGAATAAATTATAAGAAATTAACAGCAAGAGACTTTTAATTTTAATTCTCTTTAGCATCTAATTCTAATATTAGATTATTTCTTTCGAATTTATAACCGATTATTGGCAAATTAATATTCAGGGTTTTTAGATAAAGATTATTTTTTGATAGTGCCTTTATTTCAATAGAATTTTCAAATCTGTTGATTAGAACATTTTCTATTTTATTTACACCAGGCATTGAGAATTCATAGATTATTCTTCCACCCAATCTTCTTACTTTTGATTTAGGTTCTTTTTTTGGTAATTTAGCAAATTTTTTTATTTGGTCTTTTGTAATCTTGTTTTTTATTTTTTCAATTTTTGGTGGTTTTTTTTGCTCAAATTTTGAAACCATGTTTTTTAAGGGAATTTTTTTACCATTAACAAAAAATTGTATGTCTAAATTATTTGTAAAATTACTGAATGTTTTATTCAAATTTCTTTTTGGAGCTTCATTGATTCTTTTATTAGAATCTTCAGAAAAATTTCGAAGTTGTTTTTCTAAGATTTTCATTGTATTTGAAAAGAATTTGTTATTAAAAAGACCTAAAAAACTTTTTGGAAAGATTTCTTGACTTATAAAATCATTTCTTCCTAAAAAACCATAATCTTTTTTATTATGCCCTTCTTTTAAATTTTCTCCACAAGAGGGGCAAAAAATATGTTTCTTTTCAATATTATTCCCACAGTGCGGACATTTTTTCTTTTTCATATTTAATTTTTAGTTTTCAATTTTAAATATTTTTTGGGCTTTAATAATCTTTAGTTTCTTCTATTTTTTATCTTTATTTATATCCATTAGGTAACAAATGGAAATTCTTTTTATCTTCTAAACTCTTTAAATTGTTAGAAATTAAATTTTTTATTATTTTAGATCCATCAAATTTTTGAGCCTTTTTTATCTCTTTTATATGGGGGATTGCAATTAAGAGGATAATTGTTCTTGCAAAACTAGAAATTAAAAAGATAAATAAAATTGGATCCATAAAAGTAATTGCTAGATTTTTTATTAGAATTCCACCGATTCCTGCTCCAAGAAATATTCCAAAACCCACTAATACATTAAAATAAGAACTTGCAAGGCTTCTTTTTTGCGCCTTTATTGAATCATAAATAAAATTATTACAGGCTAGATTAAATCCTGCCCAAGCAATTCCCCCAATTAAACTAGGGCCTAGAATTAAATATATTGGTGATTTAGAAAATAACCATAAGATTGGATAAAATGGAATTAATATGGCAGTTATTTTTAAGGATTCATAATTTCCATATTTATCTGAAAATTTACCCCAAAATTTTATTGAAAGAATTCCAAATAAGATTTGAGAACTAATAACCGCTATAAAAGTAATATAGCTAAATCCTAAATTTTTTAACATGTAAATTGTGAAGAATGGGCTTGCAATTGAAGCAACTAAATAAAATAAAGCAATAAAAATCGTAAATTTTCCAAAATTGTTTTTAGAAGCCTTTTTTACAAAACTAAGAAAATTAAAATAATTTTTTTCTTTTAGTTTAAATTTTGGTTCATAAGTTTTTTTAAAATATTCTCTAGCAATAACTCTTCCAATGCCTGCTAATAAAAATAAAATTATAAAACCAATCATTATAGAATTATTTTTTTTGAAATAATCTAATAAAATTGCACTAAGAATGGAAAGAATTAAAGATATTAAATCTAAGATAAAATTTCTTTTAGCAAACCATTCCCCGCGATGATTTTTAGTAATAAGTGAACCAATCCAAGAAAACCAAGCAGGGTGGCCGATATTCCCTAGAAGAATTGTTAAAGAGAAAAAAATTAAAAGCATTAAAGGAAGAATAGAAGTTAAAATCCCCTTATAAAATAAAAATGCAATTATAATTAAGGGAAACCACAAAATCGTTTCTAAAAGTATGGCTGTGGTGACTATTTTTTTTCTAGAGTATTTTTCAACTAATTTAGAACTAAATAATTGGCTCAAGGGGCCCAGTAAGCTAGTTATTGAAAATAAAAATGCAATTAATTGATTACTTGCCCTTATTGCTATTGCAAAAGCAGAAACATAATTATTTCCAAGAGTTTGTTTTATTCTAGAAAAAATCCCTTCCTGAATCATCAAGTGTCTAGCCTTTCTTTTTGAATCTTTCAAATTAAATTCTGATTTTTTTTGATTTTTGATTTTAAATTTTCTCATTTATTTTTTTATTTGTGTTTTTTAAAATTTTCTTTGATTTTTTTATATTTTTTTTCCTATTTTTTAAAATTAGGAAGGTAATAACCATAAATAAGATAAAGAGAAAACTCAAAATTTTTAAATAAAATATAAATCCAGATTTCAAGGAATTATTAAATTTTATTTGCTCTGAAACTTTGCCTGTGAGATTATTATCAATGTTTTTCAAATCAGCAAAAATATTCAAAAGATTTAAAGTTATCAATAGACAAAAAAATATAGATAATATATAAATATTAGAAAGATAGTTTTTAGATTCAAAAATTTTTTTCATTTTATTTCTCCTTTATTTTTTCTTTTTTGATTTGATTTTTTTAAATCAGAAAAATTTAAATCTATAGTTAAAAAAGAACCTTGTTTTAATTTAAATCTATTTATAGTATCTCTTGGAATTGTTATAACAAAGGAATTTCCTACTTTTCTTAATTTTACATCAAATTTTCTCTTTATCATCTTTTATATGGAATTTTTCCTTATGGATTCTTGCCGGAATCAAGATTTGATTGTATATACAAAAGATATACATTATTTAAATGTTTATTGTTGAAAAAAAGAATAAATGCACCATGCGAGAATCGAACTCGCGTCTAGAACTTGGGAAGCTCTTATTCTACCACTAAACTAATGATGCTTTGATTTATAAAAATAAAAAGTTTTTTCTTAATAAATTTTGTGTAAAAATAAATTTTTATATAGAAGCAGATCTTTTCATAAATATAAACTCTTTTATGGAAGTAAATTTTTTAAGATATCTTTCATTTCATTTTTATTTCATTTTTAGATGTAGCAAAATTAGTTAATTTTTTATAAGCTCTTGTTTTTATTTTAATCATGAAGAAGAAATTTTATATTACTACTGCGATTGATTATGTTAATGCAAAACCCCATATTGGTCATGCTTTTGAGAAAATTATAGCTGATGCTCTTGCTCGTTGGAATCGATTACAAGGAAAAGATGTTTTTTTTATGACCGGGGTGGATGAAAATGCCCAAAAAAATGTTCAAGCAGCACAAGCCGCAGGGATTTCTGTTAAGAAATTTATAGATAAAAATGCTGAACTTTTCGTAAAATTATGTAAATTACTGAGAATTGATTATGATAAATTCATAAGAACTACTGCAAAAGAACATTCTATAGTTGTTAATAAAGTTTTGAAAAAAATATTAGATAAAAAAGATATTTATAAGGGTTTTTATGAGGGATTCTATTGTACTGGTTGTGAGGCATATATAACTGAAAAAGATTTAATTGATGGAAAATGTCCAGAGCATAATAAAAAACCAGAACATATGAAGCAAGAAGCGTATTTTTTTAAGTTAAGTAAATATAAAAAAGATTTAATTAAATTTATTAAAAAATATATTATCCCAGAATCAAAGAAAAAAGAGATTTTATTTAGGTTACATGATCGATTAAAAGATGTTTGTATTACTAGAAAAAATGCGGCGTGGGGCATTGATTTTTTAGGAGATAAAAATTTTAAGGTTTGGGTATGGATAGATGCTTTAATTAATTATCTTTCTGGAGCAGAAAAACATTGGCCAGCAGATGTTCATGTAATTGGAAAGGGGATTAATTGGTTTCATTCTGTTATTTGGCCAGGAATATTAATGTCTGCAGGATATAAACTTCCTAAGAAATTATTGGTTCATGGTTATGTTAATTTAAGGGGGGAAAAAATGAGTAAAAGTTTAGGAAATACTATAGATCCAATAGAACTTACTAAGAAATTTGGGGCAGATGCTGTGAGATATTCTCTATTAAAGGGAAATACTTTTGAAGATTTTGATTATTCTGAAGATATTTTAATTAAAAGATATAATAATGAACTTGCAAATAAGCTTGGGAATTTAATTAGTAGGGTTACTAGTTTAACAGAGAAAATAGGCATAAAAAAAATTGAAAATAATCTTTTAAAAAAATTACCTCTAAAAAAAATTAATCAACTAATAAAAAATTATGAATTAGAAAAGGCATTAACCAAAATTTTTTCATTTATTGATAAATGTAATGAATATATTCAAGAAAAAAAACCTTGGGAAACAAAAAATAAGGAAAATAAAGAAATTTTGTATGAATTAATTGATTCGATTAAGGCAATTGCAATTTTATTATGGCCTTTTATTCCAGATGCTTCTGAAAAAATTGCAAAGCATCTTGATTTTGAAATTAAATTAGAAAATATAGAAAAACCATTAGGAGAAAAAGTAATTAAGAAAAGCGAAATTTTATTTAAAAAAATTAACTAACTTTGTTTCCTAATTCAATAATACCATCTGTTTGAATTAGTTTGATTTGTGAGTCATCTGCATTTGAAACTGCTAAAATCATGCCTTTTGATTCAATTCCTCTTATTTTTCTTGCTTCTAAATTTGTTAAGACAATCACCCTTCTACCAATTAATTCTTCCTTTGTATAATATTTTTTTAATCCAGCAACAAGAATTCTGGTTTCAGTTCCTAGATCTATATTTAATTTGTAAAGTTTATCAGCACCTTCAATATCGTTTACTTCAAGAATTTCCGCATTTCTTAAATCTAGTTTTTCCCAATCTTCAAATTTTATTAAACTCATTTTAATCTCATTTTTCTTAGAAAAATAGAAAGAATTCCTCCTTTTCGTTTCATTTTAAATCTTATATCTTCTCCTAAAAGTCTTTTAGAAGTATTGAGGTAAGTTTTTGTTGCCCAGCTTTTTGGATGAGTTAATATTACCGAATTTTTTATAGATTGAGATTCTCTTATTGAATCTTCTTTAGGAATGATTCCTAAAATTGGAATTTCAAGCATTTCTTTTATATTTGTAAGGGGCATGTCTGTTTTATCCCCGGTATATTTCGTGATTATAACTCCTTTTATTGGTTTATTCATTTCTTCTGCAAGTTTAATTGTTTTTAGAGCATCAGTGACTGCGGCCATTTCTGGATTGGTAATAATGATCATCTCATCAGAAATAGCCATTATTGATTTAGTTTCTTTTCCAAGTCCTGCTGCAGAATCAATTAAGATATGATCTGCGATTTTTCTTAATTTTTTTGTAATATCTAAAAATCTTTTGTAGCTTATTTTTTCACATTCTTTTACTGAAAGAGAAGCGAGAATTATTTTTGTTCCAGATTCATGCTCATAAATTGCATCTTCTAATCTTGCTTGACCATCTAAAATATGATTAATAGTAATTGGGACAATTGGAGTTCCTAAATGTAGGCCCATATTTGGAGTGCTTAGATTGCCGTCTATCATTAGAATATTTTTTCCTAATTTATTTAGAGCAACCCCTAAATTTATAGTGCTAGTTGTTTTGCCAACTCCGCCCTTTCCAGATATAATTGCATAGACCTTTGCCATTTTATTTTTAAGATGATTTTCGTTAATTATTTTTTCCTGCAAGAAAAAGTTTGGTGTAATTTATAAACTTTTCGAGAATTTCTGAGTATTCTTTTAGTTTTTCTAAATTAACAGAAATTTTTTCACCCAGATAAAAAATTGTTAAGCAAACACCCTTTCTAAATTCCCCTTCTTTTGTTTTTTTTAAAATTTCTATTTTTTGAAATATTTCATATTCTTTTAGAATATCTTGAATTAATTCATTTTTCTTAAAATAATTTCTGATTGAATCTATTTTTAATTTTGGGGCAGTTGGAATTTTTTTAATTATTTTTTCTTTTTTCATTTTTTTTAAAATTCCATCAAAGCAGCAATCAATCATTATTTTCCATCTTTTTATCAAATTTAAAATAACATCACAGGTTTTAGTGTATTTCATGCTTACATAAAGTAAATGATCTGCACTTATTTTTTCTTTTATGATTTTTTCTAAACTATCTTCCATTTTTATTTTAATATTTTTTTATAAGGGATGAATCTTGAAAAGAAACATTTAATTTTAAAGGCGAGGCTTTTATATAAACTTTAGCTTTTTATTGATTTTATTATAAATTTCTTTCGCTAATAAAAGATAGTCCTTTATTTTTTGTAGATTAAGATATTCAGTCTTCAAATTATCTGATAAGATTATAATTTTTTCTTTTTTTGTGAATTCCATTGCACTTTGTTTATGTTTTTTATTTAATTCTAAAAGTTCTAAAATTTTTTTTATTTGATAATTATTTAAATCATAATTTTTAGCACATTTATTAAAGAATGTTCTAAAATTTTCTCTCGAATCTTTATAAATAACAATTTTTTTATAGAGATATTCATAATTTAAAACAGCATTTATACAATTAATGATTGATTTGTGAATATCCTCAAAAATTTTCAATAAAAGTCTTCTTTCATTTATTAGGGGGAATGTAATATAAATTAAATGGTCAGCAATCTGAATATTTCTCTTTGCGTCATCTAAATTTTCTTTAAATTTATGAACCATTTTCAATTTTAATCTTTTAAATAAGGCAAAAATTCTTAATAAAAATATATATTTTAAAATATAATAAATTTAAAAACATTTAATTTTGATTTTTCAGAAATAAATCCTTTAATATAAAAAATAATTTTTTAAGAAATCAAAAATGCAGCACTTTTTATCAATTTTTTTGTACTCTTGTAAGTTAGTTCAGATAAAAGCAAAGGATAATTTAATCCATAATATGAAAGTTGAGTTATCATCATAGTTAGAGCAATCATAATTACATTTATTATTTTTTTGAACATTTTAAATTATTTTGTTAAATTTAATATTGTTTCAGTGAGATTTCCTTTATTTTTCTTTAATTCAATTTCAGCTTCTTCCTTAGAACATTCAGTTTTTTCCATTATTATTTGAATATCTTCCTCTA
>Ga0265596_1000247_pt1 | contig 35986 bp, 28 predicted proteins | sample saktaG_FD_190143 | JGI IMG/M metagenome (GOLD analysis project Ga0265596, IMG submission 190143) | Saline water microbial communities from Sakinaw Lake, British Columbia, Canada - sak_2013_06_06_60m | ecosystem: Environmental > Aquatic > Non-marine Saline and Alkaline > Saline ...
TTTGATTGGTGATTTTGAGAGTTTGAGAAGCGTTTTTGAATAGTTTGGAAATTGGCGATGTCAAACCCGCCGTATGTGAGCCTTGACCGTTATATTTAAAGTAAAAATATTTTGAGGATATAATGCATAGATTATACTTATTCTTAAGCACGCTTTTTCTAATTTATTTCTCTTGTTCAAAAGATCCAGTTTCTTCAAAATCAACCATTACAAATCTACTGCTTAATAGTACCGTTATTGTTAATGATGGTAATATATTGTCCAAAATTGATTTAAAAACGGGAGAAAATTCCATTATATATTCCGGCACAGACAATACAATTATCTATTCCTTCGATTACTGTAAACAGACAAATTCATTCTACTTAGTTCTCCATAATCAATACGATGAAAACCATTTAAATACTATTGTGGCAAGTCTTAATACTGACAAAATGTTTAATATATTGGATCAATGTACTACATGTACTAATTGTGAAGGATTTTATACATATCTGACTATAAGTGTTTCTCCTTCTGGAAAATATATAGTCTTAAAAGGTGCGCACTATGAAGGTGGGGATTTAGATATTTATAATGATACTGAGAACGAGTATTTACGATTTAATCGCAGACCTTATACCGAATATGTAGAATTTTTAGTTTGGGAGCCAATTAGTGAATCTGCGTTTGCAAGATCACATGACTACTTGGTCAAATATGATGTAACAACAAAAGATATTGAAATGCTTTCAACTGCAAATATTAGGGATTATATAAGTGAGGATGATTTATTACAACAAGGTTATCTTGGAAACCGAATAAACTACTCTGAACTGATAGGTACAGACCAGTTTAGATACCTAAACTGGGTGTATAATAAAAGTGGATTTGTTTATCAGACTTCTGAGCAACCAAACATTCTTTTCCACTATAGTTATTTAGATTCATCCGTTACAAAAGTGGTTGAAGAAGATTTTTCAGATGTTCGTGTTGGTAGAAATTATTTAATAGTTTGGAATGAAAATCTTTCATCAAGTATAAATCAGGTAGAATTGTCAGACGACGACTTAATTGTACAATTTGATGAATCAGTATTGGATACTATCCAAGCTTTAAATGACAGTCTGTACTATGACATTCAGCAGAGTTATTCAATTTCCTATCTTCGCCCTAACTGGAATCACCGATATTATAGTTGGGAAAATTATTTTTTTAAAAACTATATCAATGCGGAAAAATTCCACGTCGCTGAATTAGATTTTTTCTTTTGGTGTTTTGCACTTGAATTGACACCTGAATTTTGGTTTTTACTTTTACACTACAGAGGTAATACCGAGATGACGAAAGATTCTCTTATAACAACATATAATTCTTATGTTGAGCAATATTATGAAGATTATTTGTTTTTTAAAGAAATGAGATATCCGACGGTATTATTTGAAAACAAAGAAAGATATAATCAATTAGCATTAAGAGATTATCGTTGCCAGAAAGTTTTTGTCGATTATTTGAAAGACGATAATTTTGAAGCACTAAAAGACTCTATTTGTACAATACTAAATGATGAGGATATTAATCTACTTAATTCAATAATTGATACATTAACGTGTGATAATAATGAGATGAGAGATAATTATGCAAAATATCACAAGGAATTACATAATAATTTCTTGAATTTTTATGGTAAGGTGATTGAAAAAGACTTAGAAGCTATAAAAGATGATTTATTAATTGAAAGATTGAGTAGCGACTGGCTATATAAAAAGTTAGCCAAAGAAAACAAATATATTACCTATAACTATTACAAATTTAAGATATATGACATTCCTTAAGAAAAAATATAACAAATAAGGATTGATACAACGAGACGTTGTCATCAATCCAGGGTTCAAGAAGCCCGGATTTCAGCGACAATGGCAAATAGTCAAATAAAGTGCGCTCGATTATTGAAGTATATTATAAACAAGGAAGTCCTATTGAAAACCTTAAAATGTGGTACTCAATATAAGAAATATTTATTATGGATTGGTTTATTAATAAATCAACTATTCCAGAAAGATGGGGATTTAAATGCCTATAAAAAAAGTAGTAATAAATTTAAAAAATTACATAGAATGGGTAACCAACAGTTATGAGGAGCATATACAACATCTTAAAATGACTTTACTTGAATATCAAAAATCTGGTACGGAAAATAGTATTTATGGTCATATAATTATGGGGCTAATCAGAGAAACTGAAGCTTTTTCCGTTGATACTCTTGATGTATTGAATACAATCAATGCACCGAAATACGGTAAAATATTCGACGGTGCAGTAGCATTGCCGAAAAATAAGGTCGATATAAATATCGACCTTATCAAAAATGTGTTAATCAATTCCGTTTCCGGTTCAATCAGTAAGCCGATGTTAGCTGAGAATGTCATGTTGCTGGGATCGGTTGATGGCGGTCTTACCGCTCAAGTGATTGAGGCCATTGCTCGTCACAAAGAGGAGTTGGATAGACGGGAGGCAATGTATAGTAATATCCTGTCAATTGGAGCGCCTACTGCTTTAAATGACGCTAAATGTCAAGAAAAATTGGATATTGTTGATTATCAAGAAGAATGTCAATTATTTATTAATAAGTGCGAAGCAAAGATTAATAGGATACGAAGTTTACTCCAAGAATCATTTTGGATTGAAAGCAATGAAAAACCAATAATATGTCCATTTGATGGGTACTCTTCTTTATCTGACCTACTGAGCTCTGGTAATAGTAATAAATATCTTTACAAAGATTGTCTTTACTATGCAGATGGATTATATACGGATGAAGAAAAAAAACTACTTATCATGGAAAATTTTGATCAGGAACGTAGAAAATTTGAAAGATTGAAAAACAAGCATGAATACTCAGACGATACAAAATATCAGCGACCAAACATACCGGAGTCAGTAAGAATAATTGTCTGGAAAAGGGATAGTGGTAAGTGTGTGAAGTGTGGCTCAAGGGAAAATCTTGAGTATGACCATATTATCCCTATATCTAAAGGAGGGAGCAATACAGCGCGTAATATTGAGTTATTGTGTGAAAATTGTAATCGCTCCAAGGGTGCAAAAATTGAGTAAAAATCACATAACCACTGGCCGCACCCAACAGCAAACAAGATTTTGAAATGTTGAAAGAATATAAAAGCAATAAACTATGAGAAACCGGATCGTTTTAATTTCATGTGTAAGCCAAAAATTACCTCATTGCGCAAAGGTGAGGAATCTGTACACAAGTACCTTATTTAAACTTAGTCTTAAATACGCAGAAAAATTAGCGCCGGACGAGATATTTGTTCTTTCTGCAAAACATGGATTACTTAAACTGGAGCAGAAAATCGAACCCTACGAACAAACACTCAACAATATGTACTTAAAAGAGATCAAACTCTGGGCAAACCATGTCATCACTCAAATCCGAGATGTTTGTTCTGTAGAAGATTCAGAATTTATCTTTCTTGCAGGCGAGAAATATCGGAAATATCTGTTACCCCATCTCATTAATTACGAACTTCCGTTGAAAGGTTTGAGAATCGGGGAGCAACTACAAAAACTAAAAGAGATGACATCATGAGCAGGGAATGTGCTAATATTCACCGAATAATCTGTAATCTTCCGAGGCATTATTTTCCATTTGATGAATCTCTGATACCTTTAAACGGTATCTATGTGCTTTTTCAGAAAGGTGAAATTGGACATGATCAGGACAGAATTGTAAGAATAGGCACACATACAGGAAACAATCAACTTCGTTCAAGATTGAAGCAGCATTTTCTTATTGAAAATAAGGATCGAAGTATCTTTAGGAAAAATATCGGCAGAGCTCTGTTAAATAAAAGTAATGATTCGTTTCTCAAATATTGGGAGATTGATCTTACAAGTAGAAAAGTAAAAAATCAGTATGCTTCCCTGATTGATTTTGATTACCAAAAACAGATAGAAAGCGAAGTCAGTCAGTATATCAGAACAAACTTTTCGTTCGTCGTATTTGAATTAGAAGATAAATCAGAAAGACTTGAAACAGAATCCAGACTTATTTCAATCATATCTCTGTGTGATGAATGTTTTTCATCTGATAACTGGCTTGGTAAATATTCTCCTAAAGTCAAAATTTTAAAAAGTGGGCTGTGGCAGGTAAACGAACTTTATAAGATACCGTTTGATGTGTCATCTATTGAAGGTTTGTCAATGTTAATCAAGGGCTAACCATTGTGTACGTTATAAATATATAAGGAGAAGCAATGGATACACAAACCTTAAAAAATATATTCCAAATAATAATATTTATTGGAACTGGTCTTGTTTTAGTAGGAAGTGTTGGAAATTGGTACTTTGGAAATAAAATAAGTGAACAAGATTTATTGGAACGAAAACACCTAGAAAATGATAGAGATAAAATAACTAAAGAACTTCAAAGAGCTACATCAAGGCAATTACTATTAAATCAATTCTATAGTGAAATTGATAATAAAATTGAACATCTATTTATAGAGCTTACTTTAGATAAAGGTTATACTGCAGATACATTTGGAGATTTTCAGTTATTTGTTGAGTTTAATCCTTTAAATACAAGATATGAAATTATTACGAAATATTCTGTCTATGATACTGGTGAAAAACAGACTAAAGTACCGTCACAATTTATTTATGCATATCCAATAGGAAAAACAATTGACAATCCATGGAAATCATCAAGTATGGTAAATGTACCTGTTTTTGATACAATTTCAGCTGATCTTTGGTTTGTGGCGGCAGAAAAGCCTAAGGACTTAAAAATTCGAGACCTACAAGGTGGTCGTTTCTCTATATATACTATAAAAAGATATACTAAAATTATTAAAGAAATTAAAATAATATCGAATAATTGGATAATTTTTAAGATAGATACAGATACTTCATTATGGGATGGACCAAATACTTATGTATGGCCTTCGCAAAGGAATGATTTATACCATATAGTTGAAGTATTAAAATCTGGTATAAGATGGGGCAACAGAACAATAGACTTGTATAGTATCGAACCAGAAGGATATAAGTAAAATTTCTAACCATGGTTGAAATAATGGCTAAAGATCTGGGACGAATTTGAAGTTTGACGATTTTTCAGAAGATTGTCGAAAAGTAAAATTGAATCGCTTTGAAATCCGCCGTATATCATACCTTGACCTCGTTAGCAGTGTAAAAGAAAATATTGCGCCAGACCATAATATAGACTATATTTAGTCAGTATATATGGAGAATGTGATATGAAAACAAGTGAAGCCGTAAAATCAATCAGTTACCTAAAAGCCCACGCCTCCGAAATAATCAGAGATATTATTGATACCAATAAAACTCTGGTAATAACTCAGAATGGTGAAGCAAAAGCAATCCTCCAGGATATTAAAAAATATGAGCAGATACAGGATAGCCTGGCACTTCTAAAAATACTTGCCCTAAGTAGTAAAAGTCTAAAAGATAAAGACTATAAGCCAATCTCCGAATCATTCAGTTCTATTCGTAATCGAATAAATCAAAGCAATATCTGATGAATTATAACGTCTATATTATTGCTGATGCTGAAGAAGATATTTTCAGTATCTATAAATATGTCGCAACTAATGATTCTATTCAAAAAGCGGAAATATTACTTGGAAATATTGAAGAAAAAATATCCAATTTATCTGAATTAGCAAACAGAGGACATATACCACCAGAATTGGAACAAATTGGTATTTACGAATATCGAGAGATACATTTTAAGCCCTATAGAATTATCTATCAAATAATTGAATCTGATATATATGTTCATTGTGTATTAGATGGACGCAGAGATTTAGAAGATCTACTTCAGGAAAGATTACTCAGATAATAAACAACTTCTAACAAATCTGATTCGCACCTGATCGCGTAGCGTCAGAGTGCAGTGCCAAATACCCGTGACGAGGCGGCAGGGCTCAGCATTGATGTAACATAGACATCGCTAGGCATTAATAAGATGAAAGCATTATTATGAAAAATATTTCGATATTAATAATAGGTGTTTTTGCATTAAATATCCGATTGTATTCCGGTGAGGCTATAAATCATTCTCGAAAAACACCCGGTTGGACTAGCGATACTCCTGAGGGTCAATATTTTAACTATTTCAATGGGCTTGGAACGAGTAATATATCATTATCCGATGCCAAAAAATTAGCAATATCCGATGCTATATCTACAATCATAATGCAAGGCGAAATAAAAATAGATAGTAAAATATTTACATCTGTGTCAGAAAATACGATCACTAATGGTAGAAAAATAAATGCAATGATAAGAGATTCGGTTGCAAGCGAGGTTTTGATTAAAGGGCAATCATCATATTTCGAAGGTCTGGCAATTGAAGAAGAATATTGGAATACCAGAAAACTATCAAAAGGCTTGCTGTACGATTATTGGATTTTAATGAAAGCGCCTAAACCCGAATATATAGGTTTTGATATTCCGGCACAGAAAGGGTATGGCTTTTCTCCGGTCTGGCGATCTGCATTTATCCCCGGCTGGGGACAGTTTTACAAAGGCGAACCTCAAAAAGGGTGGCGGTTTTTGATTTCAGAAACGGCCTGTGTTTCATCTTTCTTTATCTCAAATTATTTTAGTCAGAATTACAGCCGCATGGCTGAAAATGAACGAGATTACGAAAAAAGAAAATTCTACAATGACTGGTCGAATCGCTCCTATACTATCGGAACCGTCAGCGGTATCGTCGCCGGAGCAATTCATATTTACAATGTTTTTGATTCGGTAACGTCAAAAGGCGCGAAAAAGTATGCACAAGCAAATTCAAAACCCATAGAACTAATTACAACTTTGAATGATAACAAATTTTCTGTAAATATGGCTATCGTTTTTTAGGAGAAACCGAGATGAATAAGAAATTAATCGGATTAGCATTTGCAAGTATCCTTGGCATTTTATTTCTCAATCTGACCTGCGAGCCGCCCTCAGAAGCAGAAACCACCGGAAAAATTAATGGAACAATTTCAGATGCGACGACTTCCCAGCCAATAAGTGGAGTTATGATTACGACAAATCCTGTTACTTCTTCAAAGACTACTGACAGTGAAGGAAATTTTTTAATTGAGGGCGTGGAGCCTAGCACCTATACAATTCAAGCATCTAAAAATGGTTACAAAACGAATTCCACAACTGTTAGTGTAGTGGCAGGTGAAGAATCTTCAGCTGACATTCAACTTTCACCATTAACTCCGGAACTATCGGTGTCTGCAACGAGTCTAAGTTTTGGCACTTCATCAACAAATCTCACATTCACAATTTCTAATACTGGTGTTGGCACCCTTACATGGAGTATTATCTCTTCATCAAATTGGATTACCATCAATCCTACTAGTGGTTCAACTGAAAGCGAATCTGATGTAGTAACGGTTACCGTTGACAGAACTGGGATGAATTACGGAAATTATTACGAGACAATTACCATTGCATCAAATACAAATAGTAAAACTGTTGATATTATTATGACAGTCGCTAATCTAAATGCTCCGCAGTTATCAGCATATCCTATTTCACTTGACTTTGGAACAAGTGCACCTGAAATGTCTTTTTATATTTCTAACTCAGGGACAGGAATGCTTACCTGGAATATAACAGATGACAAATCGTGGATATCATATTCACCAAATTCAGGCACTACTGAGTCTGAAGCCGATGAGATAAATGTAAATATTGATCGTACTGGTTTTTTACCGGGATCATACACCGGAAATATATATATAAGTTCAGATGGTGGTAATCAAACTATAACAGTTTCAATGACGATTCCAGATGAACCATCCCTGTCGGTTTCAACTAATTCACTAGACTTCGGGAGTTCAGAAACTCGTCTGACTTTTGATATTACAAATGTTGGTTCCGGTGATTTGGCATGGTCTGTTACCGATAATAAAGACTGGATTATTGTTAGTCCAACAAGTGGAACAAATTATAGCACTATAAATGTTTCTATTGATAGGACTGATTTATCACCGGGTAATTATAGTGGATTATTAACAATCAGCTCCAATGGTGGTACGTATAATGTTGAAATAAGTATGAATGTGCCCGCTAATGCGCCGCCCACTGCCATACAGTTATATGCGCCAACCAATATAAACACCACCTCTATGTCGTTCTCGTGGGCAATGAGTTATGATACCGATTTTCTGTCATATAAACTTTATCGCAGTACAAATTCTAACGTTAGTGAAAGTTCCTATCCTGTTACAACAATTGTTAACCGCTATACTACAAGTTACTCAGATGAGAGTTTACAAGATGGAACCACCTATTATTATAGATTATATGTTGAGGATGAAGCGCATCAAACTACGGGTAGTAACATTGTAACCGGAGCTACATTAAGTGCACCCGGAGATTGGGGTGTTTTTGCAACAATGAGCGTTGATCTGCATTGGATCAGTGCACTGAATAACAATCTAGTCTATACCGTAGGAGATTCAGGTAAAATATATAAATGGAATGGCGCTGTTTGGACAAATGAACAATCCCCAACTACTGAAAGGCTTGGGGGTGTTGCTGTAATTGCTCAAAATGATGTCTGGATTGCTGGCGAAAAAGGTATCTGGCATTTTAATGGGAGTTTCTGGTCTCAAGAAGCCGGTTATCCAACTTCTGCATGTTATGGAATGGACTATGCTTCTTCGGATTCTGTCTGGGTAGCAGGAGTGGGTGTAATTCACTTCTACAATGGATCAGGATGGATCACTTCCAGTCCGGGCACTCAACGAATTTGGGATATTGATATTAACAATTCTACAAACGGTTGGGCTGTCTCTCAAGATGGAAAAGTGTTTCATTATAATGGTGCCGCATGGAGTCTTTTTATTGATTGTGTGGGAAACTATTCATACGGTGTATGGGCAACAAATGAATCAAATGTATGGGTGGGTGGATATAATTGTCCAGCCACTAACTCTATTAGTTACTATTATGATGCAAATCATTGGGATGGATCTGATTGGACAGGTTTTATTAGTGATGATACGATATACGATATAGAGGGCACGACAGAAAATGATGTTTGGCTCGTCGGATATTATGGTTGCATATACCATTGGAACGGATCCAGCTTTAGTAAAATGAATAGTCCAACTTCAAAAGATATAACATGATACAACTCCTTGATGAAAATAATGGATGGGGATGTGGCGATGGTGGTGTTGTATTAAGATATAGTAAATAACAGGATAAAATAATGATAGCAACACAGATACTTATGGTAAATAAGATTACGGGTGCATCGTAAGTGATAATTGTGGTTTTACTACGGAAGGTCGGCATATACCAAGTCATAATGAATAGCGAACATTGGTTGATTATCTTTGTGAATATATAAGTGATACAGCAGCTAGTAGGGCCACACGCTTCTGGAAATATTGTTAATCATTGATATAAGATAGATATCTAGGTGTAAAATGGAAAAGATTAAAAGCATTTTAGTAAAATGGCAAACCAAGAAAGTTGATAAAATTGAACTCGGCAGTGTTTTTTCACATAATCCGAAAGCTCCTCACAGGAGCCTCATTACTAGAGAACTTGTATTCTGGCGTATTATTGATTTAATAGAACAAGTATTACTTTTAGAAAAATATGGTCATATACTTGGTGCTAGAATTCTACTTCGTAGTGCATATGAAACTCTAGGAATATTAATATATTTAAATCAAAAAACTAAGGCGCTATTAGATGGATTAATCAGCTATGATGATTTTGATTCAATAACAGTTCGATTAGTTCTTGGAACAAAAAAATCTTCAAATAATATTGAATCAATTAACATCCTTACAGTGTTACAACAATGTAATAAGAAATATCCTGGGATATTTGAAGTATATAAAGATCTTTCTGAAAGTTCCCACCCAAATTTTGAAGGAATGAGTATGGGATTTTCAGAGATTGATGATAAAAAATATATAACACACTTTCGAAACCGTTGGAAAGAGTTGTATTCCGATGATTTAGAGCATTTATTATTAACTTGTATTAGCGCGTTTGAATTTGAATATAACGATGTATGGCAAGAACTATTTGAATTGTTAGAGAAATGGATTGAGAAGAATGATAAAAGATCCACTTCTAATGAAAGCACTTAAAAACAAATTTTTTAAAGGAGTATAAAATGATTTTTACTAAATCGATGATTAAAAACATTCTAATTTCAATTATATGGTTTTTTCTAATTATGGCTTTATATTCATGTAAACAAGAAAAATCAAATGATAATGGAGTAGAGACAAACCAAGTACAGATTACAAATAATACACGATTACACCACGTATTTGAAGAATATCAGAATCTTGATCTTTATGATAGGATAATGAAAATAAATGAAATCTTAGGTAAACAAGATTATCTCGGGTATGATTTGAATGAATTGTTGTATTTAGATTACTTTATTACTTCAGATCAATGGCTGGGTAAATTTGACTCAACCTTTTCTGAGTTTAGTGATACAACGTTGTTAATGAAATTGGTAATGTCGCAAATTCTCTCAACCTATATTATAAAAAGTCAATCTGTTATGTTTAATGAAGTTGAATGGTATTATGGTTTCAAATATTCTATTGGCAGTGGCTATAAAAACATGATATTCAAACAGATGTATCCGTATATTTTATCTCATGGACAAGAATATTATAATTCTTTTTGTTCATATATTCTATCTCAATCTTCTTTAAGAGATAATAACTTCTGTTATATAGGAAATGAAAGCGTAAGCCCTAATGAATATTTTGAAAGACAGGACAGAAAAGAACTATATATTTTAGCATTTGAATCGTGGATTAAAGCTAATCCCCCTTACTCGGAATTAAACAATCTGAACAGGAAAGAGAAAGATATGTTTTTAAATTATCTGATTAATAAATCAACAAATAGATTACGTTTGCGGGGGAGGGAGGAATACGATCTCCCTTTAAAACAGAACATCGTTAAAGAAAAATGGTTAAATAGTGGCGATATGGCCCTAATTGAAAATAGTGCAATTGAAAAAGGATTAACTTTAAGTGAAGTATATTCCGAAATTCTTAGAACAATGGGTGTTTATTTTAGAACATTGAATGGTATTTTGAAATAGAAATTCCATAAGGTGATAAAGATGCTTTTAGTTAAGTAAAATATGGTGGGAGCATAGGGGGTCGGTTATGTCCAAACCGGCCCCCGAAAACATTATTAATAAAATTGGCTACATTTCATATAGATTTTAGACCAAACTCGCAACATTTCTCATGAAACTGGATATATAAGTGCGCTTATGTAGATAGAGTAACATAGTATAATGGCATGGACATTAGCACTGGTTGCAATCAAATTAATTTCACTTTAATTGAATCTCGAAAAGTTTAAAATGATTAGATAATATACAGAGCTTTTCTACTATCAATTTGAAAACTTAGAAATCATTTTGGTCTAAAAATGGATAAAAAATCAAACGAACAGAACATTTATTAACAAAATAAAGCCATTTATTTTAACAATAAACCTACCTTTGCGATTTCGTATTTTATTGGATGAAGATATTTTTATATTGACATTAATAATTATTGACAAGAAAAAGATTATTTCTTATTATATACTAACATTGCGGGAATTATATATGGAAGTGCCGAATAACAGATCTTTATTATTGTAGAAGAAGGGGTATCGCCTTGTTGTTAATTAAAAATGTGTGTTTAAAACAAATTTTAATACTGATTTTTATAAGCTTAATGTTTTTTATATCCTGTCCAGATATTGATAATAACAAATCAAGTCTCCCTATTGCTAATGCAGGAAATGATGATACGGTTCAGGTTGGAATGTACGTGATTCTCGATGGATCAGGAAGTACTTATTATGATGATCTTGGCTCTGAAAAGTTTATTTGGCTCGCTGATGATAAAAATGAGCACGAAACGTATATTTATCAGGAAATAATTACGGATGTAGGTTTTGTTCAAGAAAGTGAATACAATTTCATTTTAATAGTATATAATCAGAACGGTTTATCTGATTCAGATACAGTTACAATTGTAGTTAATTCAAGACAAAATATTGTATTTGACGATCCTGTAATGGAAGTAAATTTTCGTTGGTCAATAAAAGAACCAAAGGGATTAATTACAGAAACCTTGCTTCAATCAGCTGATTCAATAAGATGGGCACCAATTCTTAACAACAAAATTAATTCGCTCGGTGGAATTGAAAATTGTATTAATATCCAATTTCTTAATTTATACAATCAAAATATTGTCTCAATATATGCATTAACACATTTAATTAAATTAAAAAAGTTAGAGATTGCTAAAAATAATATTATTGATATATCTCCATTAATAAATTTAGTAGAATTAGAATATTTGAATCTTAGTGAAAATGAGATCACTGACATCTCTGTATTGAAATCGCTAATAAACTTAAATTATCTTGATTTAAGTTATAACTATATTAGTGATATTAGTCCGTTGATTAATTGTATCAATTTAGAGGAATTATACTTTGTAAATGCAAATATATCTGATTTATCACCGTTATCAAATCTTATTAATTTAGAGACATTGTGGATTCACCATTCTTTAACAAACACCGATTTAACACCACTTAAAACGTTAGACAGTTTAAAATTTCTTTATCTTAAAAGAAATAATATCACGGATATATCAGTATTCTCTGATTTAAATCAAATGGAAAGACTTTATCTATCAGATAATAAAATTAAAGATATTTCTTCACTATCTGATCTACCAAATATTAACCTACTTAATTTACAAAATAATTTGATTGAAAATATCTATCCATTAGTAATTAATTCTGGATTAGGAGCAAATGATGAGGTAATTCTCACTGGCAATCCTTTAGATAGTATATCTTTTTATGAATATATTCCTATCTTGAAAAATCGAGGTATTTATATGATTGGATTTTAAAAATTTGGAGTAAATATATATTTAGATTATTTATCATTTATGTTATGAAAATTATTATTGAGAAAATCAATAATAATTAACAGTTGATATTATAATTAAATTGGAGGAGTTATGAAAAAGGTTATACTAATTCAATTGCTTTTAGGCGTTTATTTAGTATATGCGGGAAATTTTGAAGCAGTATGTGTTGGAATTAATGATCTTAGAAGTTGGAGCTGGCCCGTATTAGAGTACATGGAAAAAGATGCTAGAGACATGAGAGACATGTTATATGAACAAGGCTTTCATAATGTTATAACACTTATTGGTAGTGGTGCTGATGAAATATCAATAAAATATTATATAGAACATATGAGCCAAGAAGAAGGTGATAAATGTGTTTTTTATTTCTCGGGGCATGGACAAAGGGGATATACTTATTATGGAACACAATCATATCTTGCAACATACAATTATCCTGATTCTCCGCAACTACTATTTGCCTATGAGCTCGGTGGATTATTTTTAACTGACAATTTTTCTTGTATTATAGAAGCATGTTATTCCGGTGGCTTTAGAACTGTGATTGATGACGGTGTAATTTTAACATCGTGTAACGATTTGGAGTCATCAATTGAGTTGGAGGATCTACAACATGGTTTATTTACTCATTTCATATTAGAAGGAATGGCTAATAATGAAGCAGATGATTCAGACAATGGTAATTTTGTATCTGTTGAAGAATTATATTCATATAGTCTTAATAGGGTATTAGCTAGAAATAGTAATCAACATGTACAATTAGGAGATAATTTTTCCGGTGAATTTAATTTGACTGTAGATTCCGGTTCAAACCTGCCACCCATTCCGGCCGAAACCTGCCACCCATTCCGGTTCAAACCTGCCACCCATTCCGGCCGAAACTTTACCACTTACAAGGCATTTTCCGGAATGCGCAAAAATGTGGTTTACTCGAAAAAGATTTAGCCCCAGAAATTGTACATATTTTCCTGAAAAAGAGCCCATATTCAATCCTACAACAAACAAACTGTAGGAGGAATAAGTGGCAAACAGGAGAATCAAAATGGAAAAGTTAAAGGAGATTATCAGGCTGGGATCAGAACTAAGACTTAGTAACCGTGCGATCGCCAGAGCTCTAAAAGTTTCGAGGCCGGTGGTTGCCCAATACCTGAGTGATTTTAAGGCCACGGGATTAAACTATTCGGAAGTCAAGGATTTGGGTCATGATGATTTGCTGGAGTTGATTAACCGGAACAAGTGGGTTGACAACCAACGTTACGAAGTACTCTTAGAGGGGTTTAAAGACTATCTTAAAGAGTTAAAGCGTCCGGGTGTAACGCTGCAGGTGCTCTGGGAAGAATACAAACGGGCGTATCCCGATGGTTACAGTTATTCCCAGTTCTGTTATCATTTTCAAATCTGGCGCAATGGCTCAGCGCTGACGATGCACATCGAACACAAAGCCGGTGATAAGATGTTTGTCGATTTCACAGGAAAAAAACTAACCGTTACCAACCCCAAAACTGGGGCAAAGCGAGAAGCGGAAGTTTTCGTAGCCATCCTTGGAGCCAGTCAACTGACGTATGCGGAAGCCCGTTATACGCAGCAAAAAGCGGACTGGATCCGAGCCAATGAAAATGCCCTGTGGTATATGGGTGGTGTTCCACGGGCGATTGTCCCCGATTGCCTGAAGTCCGGAGTGACCAAGGGCGATAAATATGACCCCGATATTAATCCTGAATATGCTGACTTTGCACGGCATTATGATACCGTAATATTGCCGGCCAGACCTCATCGTCCACAGGATAAAGCCCTGGTTGAAAATGCGGTTAAGATCGTATATAGCAGAGTATTTGCCCCGTTGCGGAACCAGGTATTCTATTCCCTTGATGATCTGAATCAGGTGATTATAGAGCAGGTTGAGAAGCATAATGACCGCTTTTTCCAGAGAATAAATATTAGCCGGAGCCAACTCTTTAAAGAGATCGAGCAACCGGTTCTAAAACCATTGACTCCTGAGAAGTATGAATTGCGGTCATTCCAGTCGGTCAAAGTGCAATTTAATTACCATGTTTTCCTGTCTTGTGACAACCATTATTACAGCGTACCCTATCAACATCGGGGTAAAAGAGTAAAGATTATTTATGCTGATTCATATGTGGAAATTTACCGTAACAACATCCGGATTGCTTTTCATAAAAGGGTTAGAACTCGGAACAAATACACAACTATTCCTGAGCACATGCCTCATAATCACCGCTTTTACAATGATTGGAGCCCTGAAAAAATGATAGAATGGGCAGAACAAAAAGGATCCTTTATTCGGGAATTGATCGAGAAGCTTCTCGAAAAAAGGACACATCCCGAGCAGTCCTATAAAGTTTGCCTTGGCGTTATTAACCTGTCCAAAAAATATGGTGAAGGGCGAGTTGACCGTGCCTGTAAGAGAGCGCTTGATTTCCATTACTATTCTTATAAGGCTGTTAAAAACATATTAGAAAAAGGGCTGGATAAAATTGAGGAATTACAACTTGCCCACCAGAAACTGCCCGAACACCAAAACATTCGTGGCAGCGAATATTACCGTTAAATGAGGATCATATGAATAACACAGCAACCCTGGAAAAGATGAATCAGATGAAACTGTATGGTATGGCCAGAGCTTTTAAAACTACTTTTGAAGCCGGAATGAATCACAAGTTTACTACCGACGAATTGATGGCTCATCTGATCGACTCCGAATGGGACGAGCGGTACAACAGAAAGCTGAACCGGTTGATCCAATTGGCAAAGTTCCGTTACCAGGCCTGCCTGGAACAGGTTGATTTTATGCTTAATAGAAACCTTGATAAAAACACAATCCTGCGCTTCTCTGATGGTAATTGGATAAGTGAGAAAAGGAATATCATTATCACCGGTCCCACCGGGGTTGGTAAAAGTTTTATCGCCGCCGCGCTGGGACATCAGGCTTGCGTATTGGGATTTAAGACAGTCTACTTTAATTGCTCAAAATTATTTCCAATGCTGACGCTGTATAAAGCGGATGGAACCTATTTCAAACAAATTAACAAAATCCAAAAACAGGATGTCCTTATTTTGGATGACTTTGGTCTTCAAAAGCTCGAAATTCAAAGCAGACTTGCGCTTTTAGAAATTATAGAAGACAGACATGGAATTAGATCCACAGTGATTGTCTCACAGTTGCCCGTTTCAAGTTGGCATGAAATTATTGGAGATAAGACAATTGCAGATGCCATTTGCGATCGTATCATTCATACCGCATATCGATTGGAAATGAAAGGTGAATCGGTAAGAAAAAAGTATCAAAATAATGGTAGCAAACCTGCCACCTAGAATAGAAATAAAAAGGGAAATATGTCAGAGAAAAAAATGGTAAACTTTCAACCGGAATGGGTGGCAACTTTCACCGGAATATACAATCGTAAGGAACAAGCAAAGAGTAAGTTGTGAATATGATAGATATTTTATTTACTATTAAATTGATTTTTTTTCTTGTTTGTTTTAAAAATATCTGATATTTTGTAATAAATGTTACAGTAATCTATATAATTGTAAGGCATGTTACACCTATGGATCAAGTGAAACAAAATCGACTCTTAGAACTGTTTCTGGATTTGGTTAAAATCGATGCTCTTTCAAAGTATGAATCTCCGGTCAAGATGTATATAAACTCTTTTCTAAGTAATCTCAATTTATCCGCGATTGAAGATTCTGCTGGTGAAATTTCGGATGGAAATTCAGGCAATTTACAGGTGCCAATTGGCAATGGCGGCGACTTTGTTATCCTTGCCCATATGGACACCGCCCGTAGTACAAAAAACCTAAAACCAATCGTTACATCCGACCGGATTACATCCGATGGTACAACGATTCTCGGAGCAGATAACCGGGCTGGAATTGCTGCAATCCTATATAACCTTGAAAAGGCGATTACCCGAAAAATACCGGTGAAAGACTTTACTGTTGCGTTTACTATTCGTGAAGAACTGGATGTTTATGGGTCACGGTTTCTGACACTTCCATCCCAAATCAAATCAGGATTCGTTTTTGACTCCTCACTCAGACCAGGCCAATTCATTTATAAAACATTCGGTGCAAAGGGCTTCACCATTAAAGTCCGAGGCAAAGCATCTCATGCTGGTATTCATCCGGAAAATGGGGCCAGTGCTATTCAAATCGCATCTGCCGCAGTTTCAAATATCCAATTAGGTCGAATTGATAAAGATACTACTGCCAACATTGGAAAGTTTAATGGCGGAACAGCAATTAATGTCATTCCGGAATTAGCCGAGCTGGAAGGTGAAGTACGCTCATTACATATTTCAGGAATTGATGCCAAAATAAAAGAGATTGAATCTGCATTTATCAATGCGGTAAATGACCTAGATGCATCGATTGAATTTGAATCCCACTGGGATTTTAAGCCGTATGAAGTACCCCAAGAATCTGAGACATACCAACGTATCCAGAAAGCATTAACCCATGTCGGTTTAGCCCCGGAACCGATTGTTTCAGCCGGCGGCAGTGACGCCAATTCATTAAATGAAAAAGGCATAGCAACCGTCAATATTGGAATTGGCGCGCAAAATCCGCATGCCAACGATGAATTTATTCTAATTGAAGATCTGATAAACAGTGCAAAAATTCTCTGGAATCTGATTAAAAAGTAACTGATATGAAAATAAATCAATCCACTTTTCTCTATCTTCTAATTGCCTACTTACTTCTATTGTCCGGGTGTTCAGATGTTCCGAAAAATACCGGGTATTTATTCATTATCGGAGGTGGTAATCGACCGGATTATTTAATGGAAAAGATGATAAGTCTGACCGATAAAAAAGACCCCAAAGTCATTATTATTCCCAATGCCAGCAACAGGCCGATAACCACCGCTGAATATCAAATGAACCAGTTCAAAGAATTGGGAATTAAAGTATGCAATTTTGTATATGCAAGTGATTCTTTAGCCGATAAGGATTCAATCATTCAACACATTTCCGATGCGGACATCATCTTCTTTTCTGGTGGTGATCAGCGCCGCTTAACCCGTGACCTAAATGGCAGCCGTCTGCTGGCAGCAATTCATAAACGGTATTCAGATGGAGCGGTCATTGCCGGAACCAGCGCCGGTGCAGCAGTGATGAGCGAAATAATGATTACCGGAGATGAACTAATCAGCCAGGATTCGACACGAGCATTTTGTACGATCCAGAATGGCAATATTGCAACTACTCCCGGGTTCCGATTTATTAATAAGGCAATCATTGATCAACATTTTATCACTCGGAAACGCCAGAATCGTTTGGTATCAATAGTACTCGAACATCCGGATCTTCTCGGAATCGGTATTGATGAATCAACAGCAATTATTGTAAATCCGGACGAAACATTTGATGTCATCGGCGATAATGCAGTAATTGTATATGACGCAAGGGCTGCAAATAAGATCAGTATTAATAGTGCAAATCAATTTTCTGCCGCAGATATTAAAATGCATATCCTGACTTCAGGGCAGCGCTTTAATATCGTGAAACGGAGAGTTGAAAAGTGAAACTGGCAAAACTGAAAGCACCGAACACTTATCTATTAATTTTTTCAATAATTGTAATAACAGCAATTTTAACCTATGTGATTCCAAGTGGCATTTATAATCGTGCCGAACTGGATGGTCGTGAAATTGTTATCGCTGGTTCGTATCATAAGGTTGATTCAAATCCACAAGGTATCTGGGCGATTTTAAAAGCACCGATTCGCGGATTTACCGATAAAAGTGCCGCATTGATTGTCGGGTTCGTTCTGATCGTCGGTGGTGTTTTTGCAATATTGGAAAAGACTAAAGCCATTGATGCTGCGATTAAGGCAGTTGCCAAGGCTCACAGCCGGTCAAAAACCATTGAAATGCTCTACATTCCTATTTTTATGACAATCTTTTCCATTGGTGGTGGCAGCTTCGGAATGGGCGAAGAAGTTATTCCCTTTATTCTAATTTTTGTTCCACTTACACTAGCTCTTGGTTACGATTCAATCGTTGGAGTCGCAATTCCCTTTGTAGGAGCAGGGGCTGGTTTTGCCGGTGCATTTCTAAATCCATTTACAATTGGTATTGCCCAACAAATTGCCGACCTGCCACTGTTTTCCGGAATAGGTTACCGGTTGATATGCTGGGCAATCTGCACTGCTATTGCGATTGCATTTGTGATGCTTTATGCGTTCAAAATTAAAAAGAACCCAGAGAAAAGTATCACATTTGAAATGGATGAAGAAAAACGTTCGAATCTTCATATCGGCGACATCGAAAATTTCAGCGGGATTTCCAGGCGTCACAAGTTGGCACTCTGGACATTTGCAGCCGGCATGATCGGCATGATTTACGGTGTTTTGAAATTCCAGTGGTATATTGAAGAGATCTGTGCTGTATTTTTCTTGACCGGAATCCTGGTTGGGATTTTCGGACGGTTATCGATAAAGGATTTTACAGACGCTTTTGTATCTGGAGCAAAAGATATGGTAAGTACAGCACTGATTATTGTCCTTGCCCGGGGTATCCTGATCATCGCCGAAGATGGACGAATTATCGATACGATGCTTTTTTCTCTAGCCAATAAAGTCGATCACCTTCATCCAATTGTTTCATCACAAGCTATGTTTGTTATACACTCTATTATCAACTTTTTTGTCCCATCAGGCAGTGCTAAAGCAGCCCTGACAATGCCCATTATGATTCCACTCGCTGATCTGGTCGGCGTTACACGACAAACCGCAGTTCTGGCATTTCAATTCGGTGATGGCTTCAGCAACATGCTTGTACCGACATCAGGAATTACGATGGGTGTTCTGACATTGTCCGGAATTTCATGGGAAAGATGGGCCAAATGGTTGATACCCCTGGAAATCATTTTTCTCCTGGTTGGTTTTTTACTGTTAATACCACCATTTATTATAGGATGGTCATAATGAATATTGAAGAGATAAGAACACACATTCACGAACATTATCCTGGGCTTTCAAGAAACCAGAAAAAGGTTGCAGATTACTTTATTGAAAACTTTGACAAAATTCCATTTAACAGTGTACAGGATTTAGCTAAAGCGACGGGTGCCAGTGTTGCATCAGTTGTACGTTTTACCCAAAGTATTGGTTTTTCCGGATTCAGTGAGATTCGGGATACAGTAGCAAACAGCCTGCAATCACAATTAGAAAACAATAAAAAATTCCCGTTGATACAGAATTCTGAACTTGACAATCTTCTCATTACAGTAGCAAACCAGGATATTAAAAATATTAATGAGACCCTGCAGATTATCAATGCAGCAGATTTTAAAGAAGCGGTTACCATGATCCATAAAGCCCGAAGGGTGTATACTGCCGGCCTGGGTATTTCTTATCTCCTATCCCAAATTCTGGCTTATCAGTTAATGCAGGTTGGGATTGGGGCAACCTGTTATAATCATAATTTTACTACTTTTCTTGAACAAGCTCTGTTAATGATAAAAGACGACCTAATGATTTTATTAAGTTTCCCACCCTATTCTACAGAAACTATTGAACTGGCCAAAGCGGCTCACAATAAAGGTAGTAAAGTAATTGCGATAACGAACAAACCAGCGGCACCAGCTAGCTTTTATGCTGATAAAACTCTTGTTGTGAAAAGTAAAAACCTGTTGTACACAAATTCTATTGCGGCTGTTTCTGTATTGATTAATGCTATTTCAACGGAATGTGCGATACAGAATCGGGAAAAAGCCGAACATATGATTACTAATCTGGAAAAACTTTCGAAGGATATTACGATTCCTGATTAGATCAAAAAATAAATACTGGAGGTATGGATGGGTATTAATTGGATAAAAAAAGTATTTTTTTCAGTATTCATTTTATCGGTTGCCTCTCTTCAAGCGGCCAATTATGGAAAAGTATCCGGGACTGTTGGAGATACTGAAAAAGGTGCTCCATTAATTGGGGCAAATATTATCCTTGAAAATAGTTCCCTTGGTGCTGCCACTGATGAGAATGGCAACTTTGTCATTCTCCAGGTACTGCCCGGCGAATATAATATCCGTTGCGAAATGATCGGGTATAAGCCAATGTTGATAAAAAATGTCGAAGTTTTTGCGGACCGAATAACAAGTGTTCATTTTCAATTGGAAGCATCTGTGCTGGACATGGAAGAAGTGGTGGTTGTTGCGCAGAAAAGGATCATAGAAGCAGATATTGCAGCAACAACACGCAGTGTGAGTTCTGAAGATATCGAATCCCTACCCACATCGACACTTAGTGACGTACTGGTAACACAGGCCGGAGTTGTTAGTCAGGATGGTCTTCATTTTCGTGGTGGCCGGTCTGGAGAGGTTACCTATATGGTTGATGGAATCCCGGTAATAATACCTCAGTTTGCGGACATGTCTTCCTCAGAGATTATCAACCGTGATGCTATTTCTGAAATGCAGATAATTAGTGGCACATACAGCGCGGAGTATGGTAATGCAATGAGTGGAATTATCAACATTACTACCCGGGAGGGTAGTAGTCGGCTAAATGGGAACGTGAATATTAAAACAACATCACTCGTTGGAGAAGACAGTAAAAATTACAGTCGAAACATTATTCGGTTTGGATTAAACGGCCCTCTCTTTTCTAAAAAAACAAATTTTCTTTTTACAACATCATTTGACGACAGAGATAACTATTTGTTAGATACATTGGACAATCCATTCGGGTTTCGCACAGAGAGTAACTTTTTTGCAAAAATCAGTGATCGGCATATCAATAATATTAAGTTAAGTTTATCACTCAGTGTCACCGACGGTGTCCATAAAAATTACTATCACAGCTGGTTATATATTCCTGAAATGATGTGGTGGGAGCCACGATCAAATTCCAGGATTTTCAACCTGTCAATGACACACACACTCAAATCTAATTTATACTATAGTGTCAACGTTCATTATAATAAATATCATTATGACGCCGGGGAATATGATTACAACGATTTAAGTGCCGAGTATTCAAGAGATGAAAATAAGGAGTTTTACACCTTAAATTATGTTTCCGATTACGAGGAACATGATCAAACGACAATCGGGCTGAAAAGTGATGTTCTCTGGCAGGTAAGTTCATCAAATGAAATTAAAGGAGGAATTGACATTAAACGGCATGAGATATATCGATTCTATATCAATCCACCCTACTATGCCAATCACCAGATGGACTACTATAATCGAAATCCTTATGAAGCTGCTGCTTATATTCAGAATAAATTTAATTTTTCAAGCATCATTATCAGCACCGGATTACGGTTTGATTTGTCGGCAGCCAATACCCATTACTGGGAAAATCCCTTTGATCCGGAGATTGGGAATACTGCCAGCTACAAAAAGTCCAAAGTGCACACGCAAATGAGTCCCAGGTTAGCAGCATCATATCCGGTAAGCGATAAAACGGTTTTCCATTTCGGATATGGTCATTATTTCCAACGACCCGGATATGAAATCCTTTATAAGTCTCAGTCTGATACCGATTCACCGCTTAGTTATGATGCCAATAATAATGGCGTTATCGATTACGAAGATAATCTTTTAATTTCTCTTAAAGATGGGAACGGTCGCTATGGAAATGGTGATCTTAAACCCGAAAAAACAATAACCTACGAGTTTGGTTTAAGTCAACAACTATTGGAGGATTATCTTTTAAACGTATCCGTTTACAGCAAGAAAATCACCAATCTGTTGGGAACCCGCACTTATTTTGCTGGGGATAACCCGGACTGGTGGGAAACCTTTACACTGCATATTAATGAAGATTTTGCCTACAATAACGGTGTCGAGATTCAATTTCAAAAAATGTACGGACGAATATTTACAGGTGAAATTGCATACACCTATGCTGTTGCTGAAGGAAGTAGTTCGGGGCCATTAGAACGGGTTGGAATCGAGGAAGCAAATCGCCAGACATTGAAATTCTTTCCGCTGAATTTTGATCAGCGGCATACACTGAATGCAACCGGCACTATTCGGTTTTTCGGGTTAAAAACAACACTTCTTTATTACTACGGAAGCGGATTACCGTATACAAAAGGAATTCGCAGTGTTACAGAACCCTACGAAATCAATAACAAGCGCTTGCCCGAAAACTGGACAATGGACATGAAAATGGATTATCAGATTCATTTGATGAAGAACATCAGCATTGATCCCTACCTAGAAGTTAAAAATCTTACTAATCGGAAGAATGTAGTCAATGTTGATTCTTTTACCGGTAAACCTGATGAAAGTATTGGGTTAACGAAAGAGTATGCGTCTAATCCTTTGAATTGGGGAGCGCCGAGAATTATTTTTGTTGGAATAAATATCAAATTCTAAAACAAGGGAAATTTCATATGAATAAGAACAAAGTAATGATTTTTGCAATCCTGGTTCTGGTATCCTTTGTTTTAATTAATCCGGTCTCCGCCGGCTTAGAGGACAGGGCATTTGGAACACATAACGTTGGAAAAGTTGGTTATTTTACAACAAATATTGGCCAGTTTTATCCTTACGGCGGTCAGTTTGAAAAAACCCTGGAATATCCAATCAATTCCAGTCATATCTGCATGTATCGTCAATGTCTGATGATTGGCAATCCAGTGAATGTGATCAGTGCTGCAGACGGCCGGTATGAAGAATTCGATGCGATTGGTGGATTCGATGCGGGAAATGCTGAAATTGCAATGAGTGATAATTTGGAAACCTGGCCTGAAACCGGTTGGCCGATCAAAGATGATGATGGTAATCCAATCATTATATCACAGCAGGACAGTTATTGTGCGTACAGCGATTCTACAAATTGGCGATACGCAAACAACGGAGAATCGGATAAACTGATGAACATTCGTGTTTACCAGACTATTTATTCCTGGGGGTTGCCGACAGCTGATAAATTTGTTATTCTTAAATTCGAAATTGAGAATAGTGGATCATCGGTTCTTGACAGCATGTACTTCAATTACTACTCTGATCTGGATATTGGTGGTCAGGGTAATGAGTACAACGAGTGGGCTGATGATTGCATCAATTTTGACAAATCCAGGGAGACTGTTTATTTTTATGATTCCGATGCTTATAGTAATGAGTGGGATGAAAATGATCCTTTTGTATCGGGAGTTACCTTTTTAAAGACACCCAATGATTTGGGAATTACCGATTGGCACTGGATTGATGTTACTATTGATGAAGTCGCGGTAAACAGTGCTTACTGGGATTCGCTCAGTTGGTACCTCATGAAAAGTGATACCACTTATTTCCACAACCATTCACTATTAAATGTCGATGATTTCTTTCATCTTGGCGATAATCCAATTAACGGTAACCATTATGACGATCCTGCTACAACACAGATTAAGGATGCCTCTGGGAACATAATCGGAGGCGCGATGGTTGCTTATATCTGCAATGGCCCGTTCTCTATCCAACCTGGTGAAAGAGCTGAGATATGGGTTGGTTGTACAGTCGGCGATAATGAGGCCGATCTACTCGAGGTTACGGATAATTTAATTTCTCATTATGCTGATGGTTTCAACCGGCTGGTCCCGCCACCGTCACCTGAATTGCATGTAAATATCGAAGATAAACAGGTAGACTTATCCTGGAGTAACGAAATTGACATTACTTACCTGAATGAATCCATTGATCCACCAGCAAATGATCTTACAGGATACATATTATATCGCACAACCGACCCTACTCTGCGGAGTTGGACAGTGCTTGATACCATTCCAATGATTTATAAAAATGATCTGGCAATCGTTGTGGATAAATACAGTTTTCTGGATCAAAATGTCGATAATGGTTTTAATTATTACTACAATTTAACCACATATAAAATTGTCGACGGAGATATCATTGAGTCACTAAAGCTGGCTGATATCAACAATATTTTAAACCAACCTAGCGCCCAGCAGGCCAAACCACAGACGCTTGCTGCACAATCCAAAGCGGATATGGATAAAATCAAAGTTGTTCCAAATCCTTATATAATCTCTGCACAATGGGATGAGTCCAGGTTGGGAAATACTGTTTTTGGAGAGCCAATTCGCAATATCGCATTTACCAATCTTCCCTCACCCTGTACGATCCGGATTTTTACCATTGATGGAGATCTGATTCAAACGATTGAGCATTCTGGTGATTATGGACGTGAAGAATGGAACCTTTTAACTTCAGAACGACGACCGATTGTATCTGGGATGTATTTCTTTCATGTTGAATCGAAAATTGGTGATAAAGTTGGCCGATTTGCGGTAGTCAGGTAGAGGAGTTTACAATGAAGCGCAATATATACATTTTATTTTTTTCAATCCTGTGTTTAATTCGATTGATTCATGCCGACGGGAATTTAGGTCAATCCGGGTTGAATTTTCTGCAGATTCCTGTAGAACCCCGGGGATCTGCCGTTGGCGGTGCAGCGGTATCGGTTTCGGATGGTGCCGCAGCAATATACTGGAATCCCGCCGGAATGCTGATTGATTCAAAATTTGATTTCAATTTTTCCCAAACAAACTGGTTTTTTGATACAAAATTATCTTATATAGGCGCTGTCTATCAAATGGGTTCAAATAATGCTTTTGGTGTGTCTTTTACTTCATTTTATATGGACGATATGGAAATTACAACAGTATTTGAGCCGGATGGAACCAACCAATTTTACAGTTCTGGCGATATGGCCGGCGGACTATCCTACGCTCGGCGAATGACAGATCGATTTTCATTTGGGATCACCGCGAAGTATGCTTATGAATACATCTGGAATGAATCTACTGGACAGTTAGCTATCGATATCGGCTCGGTCTATAAAACCGATTTTCTTAATCTGCGATTGGGAATGGTTATCCGTAACATCGGTGCGAAAATTGATTCTTTAAACGGTGAGGATGTGAATGATCGGATTAATGAAGAGCTTGCCCGTAATCAGGAAGATAATCCCCGCATAGAACGTTTAACGCCCGGTATTCGCTTACCACAAGTATTTCAAATGGGTATTGCTTTTGAACCGATAGCCCATTTGACTACTCTTATCGATATCGTTGTGCCTGCGGATAATGAAGAGAGCTTGATCATTGGTGGGGAGTATAGTTTTTCAGATTTGGCCTCAATAAGAGCAGCTTATATTATTAATAATGATGTTACACGATTCTCACTTGGTGGAGGAATAAATATAAATATTTCAGGTTTTAGTAGTTCAGTATCCTATGCGTTTACAGGCAATCGGTATTTAACTAATGTTCATCAATTTGGAATAAATTTTCGATTGTAATTAAAGTGAGATGAAAAATTAACCAATTAAGGAGGGTTCTCATGAAAAAACTCACAATTCTGCTACTGGCACTGGCACTGTTTTCATTACCATTCATGTCCTGCGATGGAGATAATGATAATGATGAAGTGAAAGAACCAGTTTATACGGTATTTAATAGTGTAAATAGCGATCTGCCGTACAATGCCGTATACTGCATCGATTTCGACAATAATGGCAACATCTGGTTTGGAGGCCAGAAAGATGCGGGCACCGGTGTTGCGAATGTTTCAATGTTATCCAGTGATTTGAGTAACTGGACAATCTACACTGCTGATCAGGTTGGAATCGGAAATATGGAAGACCGTGCTTTCTACATTGCTGTTGATGACCAAAATACCAAATGGTTTTGTACACATTATGGTGTTGGTTATTTGAAAGCTGATGGAACTTCCGGGGAAGTCGACACCTGTTTTGATGACTATGCGAGGACGGTCCAGACCGATTCGGACGGCAATATCTACATCAGTGACAGAACACCTGCTGGTATTTGGGTTTCTACTGATCACGGTACCAGCTGGAATCTATGGACAGCAGCAGATATCAATCTAGCGACTGGTCGTCCTGAAATCTATGACATGAAAGAAGATTCACAGGGAAGATTGTGGATTTGTACTTGGTACGGAGTAGTGTACCGAAGCGGTACCACCTGGTCTGAAGTATCGGAACTTTCCAACGTGTACACATTTGCTCTGACGATTGATCCCGATGACAATGCCTGGGTCCCCGATGGTGATACTTATGATTTGTACCAGATTACCGGGTCAACCGTTGCCGCTACTTATGACTCGACAACTATTGAGCCATTGAAGTATGCCATGAATGACTTGGAAGCTGATGAATACGGAAATATCTGGTGTGCTATGTCAGGCGGTGGCCTGCTGAAGATATTACCGGATATGACGTTCGAGCAGTTCACTGTTGAATCCACTGCCGGTGCCCTTCCTGAAGATGTCCTCATCGAACTTGAGATTTATGATGATGTCATTTGGATTGCAACTGAGACAGAAGGCGTTGTAATGATTGAAAACATGATCCAACCGTAACTGATTTTTGGAACATTGAACAGACCTTCCGGTATCCCATGTCGGGAGGTCTGTTTATTTTTGCATTCAATAGGGAATAATAATGACGAAAAGCAAAACTCAAAAAAAACGTGAACCTAATATCACAATTGCTTTAATCCCAATTTTAACAATGGCCTTGTTGCTGATAGTCGGTTATGGTGTTTATAAAATTAAACCGCAGGTTCTGCTGGTTTGTGCCGCGATAATTACCGGATGTGTTGCTCTCTACCTGGGATTGTCGTGGAAAGAAATGCAGGATGGCATTGTTGAAAGCATCCATAAAGCTTTGCCTGCAATATTAATTATGATCTGTGTTGGGATTTTGATTGGGTCATGGATGTGTTCCGGGACAATCCCGCTGATTATTTATTATGGTTTGAAGTTGATATCTCCCAAATTCTTTCTTGTAACTGCATGTATTGTTTGCTCGGTGTCTTCTATTGCCACCGGAACTTCATGGGGAACAATCGGGACTCTTGGCGTCGCATTTATCGGGATCGCTATGGCCCAGGGTATTCCATTGGGGGCAGCAGCTGGCGCGATTGTAGCAGGAGCCTATTTCGGTGATAAAATGTCCCCATTTTCCGACGTTACCAACTTGGCACCAGTCGCTGCCGGGTCAAATCTTTTTGATCATATAAAACACATGTTCTGGTCTGCTGGTCCGGCTTGGTTGATCGGCCTTTTGTTCTACTTTATTATAGGCTTGAAATATCAGCCTGAAACTGTTGAATCAGTCAACATTTCCCTGATTATGACAACCTTGAAATCAAACTTTCAATTTAATATCCTGCTGTTATTGCCAATCATTGTCGTATTCTATTTCGCGTTTACTAAAAAACCTGTAATACCGGGTATGCTATTATCATCGATTATTGCGGTTCTACTTGGATTTTTGTTTCAGAATGAATCTTTGAATGTCATCAGTAAGGCTGTCAACAGCGGCTATCCTAGTCACACCGGGGTACCTCTTGTCGATAATCTGCTTTCCCGTGGTGGTATGATGAGCATGATGGAAACTCAACTGGTGGCATTTACGGCGTTTGCTTTCGGCGGAATCATGCAGCGTACCGGTCTGCTGAACGTTCTGTTAGACAGGGTAATGAAATTCGCTGATAAAGTGTGGAGTATTGTGGTGACAACTGTCATTACATCGCTAGTTACGGCATTGGTTACCGGCAGTTCTTATCTTTCAATGATTATTCCCGGTGAATTATTGGCACCGATCTTTAAAAAGAAAAAATTAGCAGCGAAAAATCTTTCACGAATTATCGAAGAAGCCGGCGCAATTATAGTCCCCCTTATTCCCTGGAGCATGGCCGGCGTCTATATCACCGGAACCATTGGTGTCTCGACCTTTGAATATCTACCCTATGCATTTATGAATTATATCTCAGTTGTGATCTTGGTGATTTTTGGCTTCACGAAGATTTCCATGGCCCCGAAAATCAACGAGGATGAAACGATTCCAGGAAGTTGATTTACATTTAATGGTATAGATTATGACTATGAATAAAATACACATTCAAATATTTATTTTCCTTTTTCTGACAGTGATTATTCGGCGGACATTTGGGCAAATCCCCACTGACTATCATGACATTCAACAACCAATCGATTATCAGTATCTGTCAGAATTTTTAAAAACAGTTGATCGACCGGGATTTATTGAAATAACTGAAGCCGGAAAATCAATTGAAGGTCGTTCCCTCTTTCTTGTTCATCTATCTCATAACAATCGTAAATCAAATTGGAAACTGTTTTTCTATGCTCAGCAACATGGTAATGAACCAGCCGGGAAAGACGCTCTTATTTACTTAATAAAAAAAATAGCTGACGACCCAGATTATCTGCCTAAAAATGTTGATCTGTGGATTATGCCCATGGTTAACCCGGATGGAGCAGAAAAAAAACAACGACGGAATGCCAATGATGCCGATCTGAATCGGGACCATCGATTATTAACTCAACCTGAAACTCGCATTCTCCATCAAACCACACGCCAGATTTTGCCTCATGTTGCACTAGATTGTCACGAATTTACCCGCGATAGTAAGGATTACAGTGATCGTGGCTGGGAGGAATGGCCATTGATCATGATGGATTGTGCCAATAACCCTATCTATCCGTTGAAACTTTACGAAACCGGAATGGAATGGATTGGACGTATTAAATTGGCATTGCAGAAAAAGGATATAAATTTTACCCGCTATTATGTCGGGGATCTGCCGCCAGAAAACGAACTACGCCACAGCACACTTGAAGTTGATGATGGGCGCAACGGCATTGGAGCCTATGGCGGTTTTTCATTTATTATCGAGTCAGGTGTTTACCGGAATTCCGCTAATCCAGATGCTGATCTTGCAAAACGGATTCATGCATATTTAACAATTTTCGATCAATTCATCCATTGTGATGACCGATATAAGGATGATATCGAGGTCGTTGAAAATGCCCGAAAATCAGCAAAACCTGATTTCATTCCAATAAATTACTTTTGGGGAACAACTCCTGGCACTACTCACGATGTGAAAGTGGTCGATAAAGAATCCGGTTCAATAATTTATCTTAAAACAGCTAATTTCATGAACCATCGAGTTGTAAAAAACAGTATTAGCGTACCCAAAGCATACGTGATACCTTCCAATTACTCTGAATTATTCAAACCACTTTTAGAGAGACATGCGATTGAATATTATACAATTTTAGACGATCAGTTCTTTGAAGTGGAAGAAGTAAAATTGATCAGAATCGAACCGGAATTTGATGAAGTGTATAACCGATATGCTAACCGTGTTATAACCAATATCCAACCTCTCGAACAAAAGATCATCCCAAAAGGATCACTTTTAATTCGTTTTGACCAAAAATTTCCTTGGAAAGTCGCGCTTCTTCTTGAGCCATCAATGATGTACAGCATATATACAGAAAAATCATTTAAAGAAATTATCTCTAACGATGGTATTATGCCGGTTTATCGAGTAATTAATTCCAAATAAAATGAAATTAAGATATAAACTCAGCATCATTATCTTACTATTGTCCCCAGCATTTCTGTTTTCACAAGGCTCCCTACTAATGATGGGCGGCGGTGGTGATGCATACTATCATGGATCCTGGGTTGAACCGGTTTTTCTCTGGTTTGTGCTGCGGGCGGATAGCGGAAAAATAATAAACATCGATGTCAGTGATGTTGCACAGGGCTATGCCGATGATTTCATCTCTTGCGGTGCTGATCCCTCGTCCCATCCGTTGCAAATTGCCACAGAAACGGCAGCAAACGATTCGGTTATTTATAGGGAACTGATCTCGGCGAAAGGCATATTCATCGAAGGTGGTGATCAGTGGCCATATATAAGCACCTGGAAAGGTACCTTGGTCGAAGATGCCATTCATTATGTATTTGAACACGGTGGCGTCATTGGCGGAACTAGTGCCGGGTTAGCAGTAATGGGTTCTGTTGCATTTTCTGCCCGTTTTGATTCCCTTCATCCGGAGGATGCAGCCTATGATCCTTATTCAACACAGATGCAATTTGAAGATGATTTTCTACATATTTTGCCGGGAGTTTTAACAGATTCTCATTTTCATCCTAGAGGTCGCCTGGGACGGCTAGTTCCAATGCTGGCGCGTCGCATTCAGGATTATCATGAAGATCTCATCGGAATAGGAATTGATGAAAAAACAGCCCTCTGTTTAAATCCTGACCAGACCGGCAAAATCTACGGAATCGGATCGGTTACAATTATCCATAAAACACCGGAATCAGTCATTGAGTGCATCCCTAATAAGCCAATTTTGTTTACCAACATTTGTCTGCATCAATTAATTCATGGAATGGAATATGATATTGATAATCGTCAGGTTCTGAATAATGGGAACATTCTAAGTGGAGTCCAGCCCGTTCAGGCTGAAACACGATATAATGCTCTAACAATCGACGGATCAGAAGAAGCCGCTGCCTATGAAGGAGCTGTGGTTATTACAAAATTAACAACAAGCACCACCAATGCCTGGTATGGTCGCTTGAATCTGATCTATGGCAATGAAGTACTTCCTCAATCTATCATTATTCCTCGTCTCTATTCTAACTATGATTATTATGAAAATCGCTGGATTGGCGGCATGTATGGAGCAGCCAGTTATCCCGGATATTTCACCATTTATCTCGATGATGAATGCAACGTAGCAATTTCTTCCGACGGGACTTTATCGACTGACAAACTTGCATATATTCTCGATACACAGACCATGACAAATGCTGGTTTCAGTTATATGATTGATTCCAATCATCCGGGTATGATCAATGCTCGATTACATTTTTTAAATGACACAAAATCCTTTCAACTATCGACGCGCCGGATTACAACTGTAATTGAACCCGATAACTATGTTATTCCGGAAGAATTTTACCTGTTCACATGTTATCCAAACCCCTTTAATTCAAACCTGTCGATTCAGTTTAAAATTCCATCTGAAGGAAATATACAGTTATCAGCCTATTCCATTGAGGGCAAGTGTATCGAAACGCTGATAAATGGGGCGCAAAAACCCGGTGAATATTCATACACCTGGAATATGAAGAATTTCAGCAGCGGATTGTATTTCATTCAACTGGCACATTCATTTTATAAAAAAACGATAAAAGTGCTATATTTAAAATAGCAATTAGATGAGTTATCTTAATCCGACTTTCACAAGTCCTATCCAAATATATTAGGTATATAAGGCAATAAAAAAATTACCAGTTACTATCATTCTATTCAAGTATTATTTACTTTGAATTAAAAAGCCATTATAAATTCTGACTTTCTGAGTTTCTTAATGTGGTTGAAAGTAGCGGAAGAAAGTAAAACGGGGCTTAATAGTAAAAATCTGAGTGTGTTATTATGAGATATCTTAACACCAGTTGTATATTAAAAAACTCTCTCTTAAATTTAAACATAAATAGTTCCAAATGTTCTGACGACAGACAAGAAAGTAATCAGTGAAATCACTATCAAAAAAAATAGATTTGCCGGGTCTTGGACAAATTAATCCGGATTCCGGGTTGATCAGTATTGAACAGTCCTCCGATAACCATCATTATGTTGGGAAAATGGGCGTGAAACAGATTTTGGCAACCGGTGACCGAAAAGTTGAGTTTATTGTTTTTGAAGAACACACTTTAGCCTTTGTATTATCCGCAATGGGATACCCTGCTTATTACCCGGTTCACCAGGTATCCATGGAAAAACCTGTTAAGGCTGTCCTGATGGACCTTGATGGAACCAGTGTCCATAGTGAAGAATTCTGGGTCTGGATTATTCAGCTTAGTATTGCCAGCCTCATCGGAAATCCGAAATTCGAACTTGAAAATGCTGATATTCCCTACGTATCCGGACACAGTGTTTCCGAGCATTTACAATACTGTATCCGTAAATATTGTCCAGATAAAACCGTTGAGGAGGCCAGAGCATATTACATTGAGCATACACGTCGGGAAATGAATGCGATACTTGAGGGCAATGGTCGAAAAGATGCGTTTGTGCCGACACCGGGATTAAAGGATTTTTTATTAACATTGAAAGCGCATCGAATAAAGATTGGTCTGGTCACATCTGGACTCTACGAAAAAGCCTATCCTGAAATATTGTCAGCTTTTCAGAACTTGGGCATGGGTGATCCGGCGGAATTTTATGACGCGATTATAACAGCCGGATTTCTGGTTGGAAAAGGAACCCCCGGAACTTTAGGTGAGTTATCGCCCAAACCTCACCCCTGGCTTTATGCCGAAGTGGCGCGGGTTGGTTTGGGGATTACCTTTGATCAACGTCAGCATGTGGTGGGAATTGAAGATAGTGGCGCCGGTGTTTCGTCTATTCGGTTAGCGGGCTTTAGCCCGATCGGATTTACAGGTGGTAACATTGAAGAGAGTGGAATAAAAGGACTTTGCAGTCACTACTGTCATGATTTTAGTGAAATATTATCGGTGATATTATAAGTGAAAGCCAAGTGCCGGAAATTGGAGTTTTGAATGTTTCTCTGGAACAGCCGAGACCTGAATGGTAACTCGGTGGCTTCCGGTGTATATTTTTACGAGCTTAATGTTGGCAATGAATTCCGTGATATCAAGAAGATGGTCTTGATGAAATAGTATTTCGGCTTTTTAGGATAGCGGAGTGTAAACTCCGCTATCTTTTTTCTTGACCAAAGTAAATTCCAATAAATGTAAAGGACTGATTGATGCATGCGATAGATTTTTTGATTGTAATACTCTACATGATTGGTTTAGTGATTGTAGGGATATGGTTTCAACGAAAAGCTTCCCAGGGAATTGATTCCTATTTTTTAGGAAATCGTGATATACCATGGTGGGCGTTGGGTGCATCGGGAATGTCATCAAATCTTGATATTAGCGGCACGATGATTATTGTAGCGCTGGTTTATGCAATTGGTGCTCGTGGATTTTATATTGAAATCCGGGGTGGTGTAACCTTGATAATAGCCTTTTTAATGATATTTATGGGTAAATGGAACCGTCGCGCAGGAGTCATGACAACGGCCGAGTGGATGAAATTTCGATTCGGTGATGATAAAGAAGGTAAATTGGCACGGTTTATCACCGCACTGACCTCGTTAATTATGACGGTTGCTATGATTACCTATTTTGCCATCGGTGGTGGGAAATTTTTAGACAAATTTCTAGGCATTCCGGCTTTTCTTGGTTTGCCGTCGGAGTTTTGGGCGGCAACAGTACTGATTGCCATTGCAATGATCTATACGGTGGCATCGGGACTCTACGGCGTTATCTGGACCGATGTTTTTCAAGGGGCATTAATATTTTTAGCGATTGCTTACATTGTCATTAAAGCATTAGCAATCGATCTGCCCGATGAATTTTTTGTCTCAATGCCGTTAAGAGAGACTGCTGGAGGAGGATATAAAGCGTATCTGACTTCCTTTAAAGAATGGACAACAATAGTTCCACGATGGAACCTTAACATTGATTCAAACTCTGTTTATTCCATGTACAATCTTTTCGGTATTGCCATCATGTTTTATATGTTTAAAACGGTAATAGAGGGCAGTGGCGGTACCGGTAACTATATGATTCAGCGGTATTTTGCTGCAAAAAACGACCGTGAAGCTGGTTTTTTATCGCTGTTCTGGACATTTTTGCTCTCCTTCCGCTGGCCGTTCATCGGTGCTATGGCGGTTTGGGGTATATCACTAGCCGGGAGTATTACTGATCCTGAAATGGTTTTACCGGCGGTTGTGGCGACATTGCCAATTGGAATTAAAGGGTTTTTAATAGCCGGGTTAATGGCTGCAGCAATGTCGACGTTTGATTCCACGGTCAATGCCGGTGCTGCATACTGGGTCAAGGATATTTATCTTGAACATATCAATCCACAAGCTAGCCCAAAGAAGCAGATGAAACAGAGTTATCTGGCGTCGGTACTGATTGTCCTGATCGGTCTTGGGCTAACTCTTTTTATAAAAAATATTAATGATATCTGGGGTTGGATTACGATGAGTATTGGTGCTGGTATGATCATTCCGCAGCTGATTCGCTGGTATTGGTGGCGCCTGAATGGATATGGATATGCAATTGGTATGGCGACTGGTACGGCAACTGCCATCATTTGGAAAATTCTTGCACCTGAAGGTACACCCGAATATATCTCTTTTATGTTTTCTGCGGGTTTGGCTCTCGCAGGTACGATTATCGGGACTCTGGCGACAGAACCAACCGACGAAAAGGTATTGTTGAATTTTTATAAAAAGACCCGGCCGTTTGGGTTCTGGTCCAAAATTAGAGATAGGTTTTCAACTGAATTTATCTCAAAAATCAACTCAGAGAACCGCCGGGATATTTTTTCAATTTTCTTTGCGGTTCCGTGGCAGTGCTGTTTGTTTTTAATGTGGCTGATGCTGGCAATGAAGCGCTTCGATAACTTCTTTATATTGCTGGTTATAACCATAGCCCTGTCTGTAATTTTATATTTTTCCTGGTTCCGGCATCTGTCGACGGAAGTCAGGGAAGAAAAAGAGCAATAAATGAAATCGATACTTCAGTCATGGATAGTATCAGATGACTGGTGGTGGGAGTAACTATGAATGAGATACCGGAAGACCTGCTGGCAAAACTGGCCAATCTTGGTTTCACGAATTACGAAGCCAGGGCCTACCTTGGGTTGCTTAGAAATAATCCGGCTACCGGTTATTAGAAGAACTTAAGCGAAAGTTGGATTATTTCAGAAATTACTATCACCGTTCAATTCATAAGAATCAGTAACTAAGATATTTCGATGATCCACCCTATTTGTTAGCCGATATAGAATCATAACTGGATTTTATTATCAGGATTTAAATTTTCAAAATTGGAGCAAGGTTTAAGGGTCAGTACAGTTAATGTACCGACCTTTTTTTAAACTTATTTTTAATTTTCCTGCCACGGTGGCAGTCGTTTATTATAAGTCTCCTACTGCAAAAAACACTGAAAAAACCCAATTTTTTCAAATTTGGAAGAAATTATAAGTATAATATATTTCAAATTTTCCGTTTCTCCCCTCGACAACGAAATTAGATATAAAAAAAACAAGGGGGGTGAGAAGTTCCACACAACATTTT
>Ga0265596_1000252_pt1 | contig 35670 bp, 30 predicted proteins | sample saktaG_FD_190143 | JGI IMG/M metagenome (GOLD analysis project Ga0265596, IMG submission 190143) | Saline water microbial communities from Sakinaw Lake, British Columbia, Canada - sak_2013_06_06_60m | ecosystem: Environmental > Aquatic > Non-marine Saline and Alkaline > Saline ...
ATCGAAGAGGGAAATGGCACTCTTTATCCCCGGCAGCCTCTCCAGATCCCTTTCTTCGTCCATGACATCCTCGGCAAGCTCGTAATCTCTCAGCGTGAGCAGGCCCCTTTCTGCTACTATGTCCCCAGTGAGGGGCAACGCCCCACCAAAATTATTCTCCACCCTGTTGAAAGTCTGTATTGTCTCTGAGCCTTCCTTGAAGAACGTCAGCTGGTTAGAGGCAACTTCCAGACGAGGAATGAATAGCGCCGCTATTACCACCACGGCGGCAAAGACGATGACAACTTCTCGTTTGTGGTGGGAGCACTCCAGAATGAATTTGACTGGAGCGGTAGTGTCGCTATGTGCCGGTGCAGCAGGTAGCTTTATACGACAGAATATCGCTGGCAGGAAGAAAATGGAAAGAAGTCCAGCGTAGCCTATGCCCAGGGCGACGAAGATTCCCATCTGGCGTATGGGTGCCACGTCGGACCATGCCAGGGAGACGAATCCTGCAATGGTGGTTATCGTTGTCAGGAACATTGGCATGCCTATCAGGCGCAGGGTTTCCACGGTGAGCTTGCGGCGATCGGAATAGAGAGAAAGGTTGTCCATGAAGTGGCTGACATAGTGCAGCCCATCGGCTGCGCCCATAACGACGACGAAAATAGGACTGAGTATGGTAAGCAAATTCAACTCCTGCCCGCTCCAGAATATCGTGCCCAGCGTCCACAGGGAGCCTATGCCGGCAGGGATTATGGCCATGACGGACAGTCGGCGGTTTTTGAGAATGGATCGAAATACCAGCAGCACCAGCAATATGGCACAGGGCGGCAGAATGAGCAGTATCTTCATTAAGTAATGCCAGATGGTGTCCTTGATTATCTCGTTGCCTGCCAGGGAAAGATCAAAGGAGGTTTCACTCTCAGTAATTTCCTGCAGCGACTTTACTACCTCCCCAGCCGGGGCCCCCAGCTCCATGGTGATGATGAGAGAGCCCTTATTCTCGTCGCTGGAGAGGAGCTGGCTCGTGAGGAAGTTGTTGCGGATGAAATCTTCCAACAGGTCGGAATGGTGTGCGATGAAGTGTTGATCCACCTGGTAAACACTGTTTCCCACCAGGATTTCCTGAGGAAGGAAGCTCTGGATATGGCGTACGCCGTTAACGTCCTCGATATCTTCCTGGAGAAGCAGAATGTCCTGGAGGGTTTGTTTTTCCAGAAGAGAGCCATTTTGCTCGATGAGGACTACGACGGTTTCTCCCGTCTGGTATTTCTCGTTCAGGCTGTTGTATTCATCTGCCCTGGGATTTCCCGAGGAGAAGAAATTGAGGAAATCAGCGTCCAGGTCAAAGCGCAGGAAGGAGGCCAGTGCAATAAGATTGATAAGGAGTACTACAGCGATGATGAGTCTGGACCTGCGGTAAACGAAGGTACCAATTCTCTCCATAGGCGCTATGTCGCTGTTTGTTTCAACTCTCCCACATCTACATTTTCAACCTGGGGCGTGGGTAGCTGCGCGATTTTTTCGGCAACCTTGCGGAAGTGGAATCCCAGTATGGCGAAGGTTATGGATAAAGAGAAAAACCTGGGCTTTTTCAGCAGGGTCCAGGCAAACAGCCTCCAGTAATACATTCTCCCTTTTTCCCTGATGCCCAGAACCCACATGGACCTGAACAATGCCTGGATATAGCGAGGGCTGGTATTGCCTTTTGTCTTGATTTGAGGCTTATACTCCCTGAGAAAGGTCTTGACGCGTTCAAAGTACGGTTTGGGCGCATAAATGGTGCTCAGGATGTGCTTGTAGCCGCTGACAAGCGCTTCATGGCCCATCTTAGGCATGAAGTTGGTGGAGCCATCGGTATTGTCACCGGTACCCCCCGGCAACAGGCGGTCCTCCTTTTGCAAACGCTTGTACAGGGCTGTTTCAGGAGGAGCCATCAGCACGCCGACCATGGCAGTAACGATGCCGCTATTTTGAATGAAATTTATCTGGCTCTTGAAAATTGAAAGCGGGTCGCTATCGAAGCCTACGATAAATCCTCCCTGCACCTGGAAACCGTGGTTTTGAATCTTCTTGACCGCCGCCAGCAAATCGCGGCCTTTGTTCGGCATCTTGTTACATTCGACCAGACTTTCCTCATTGGGGCTTTCGATGCCGACAAATACCTGGTCGAACCCTGCTGCCGCCATCAATCGCATCAGCTCTTCATCATCGGCAAGATTTATGGATGCTTCTGTAAGGAATGAGAAGGGGTATTTTCTCTCTTCCATCCAGGCGATTATCGCCGGCAGAATCTCATCCTTCAGCTTCCGCTTGTTGCCGATGAAGTTATCATCGACGAAAAAAACGCTGTTCCGCCAGCCCTGGTTATATAACGTGTCCAGCTCAGCTATTATCTGGCTCCTGTCCTTGGTTCGTGGCACATGCCCATTCATCACAATAATATCGCAGAACTCGCAGTTGAAAGGGCAGCCTCGCGAATACTGTATGCTCATCATCTGGTATTTTTTCTCGTTGGCAAGCGACCACAGAGGTACAGGAGTCTTTGTTATATCTGGATGCTCCTCAGCCGCGTAAATATGTCTGGCGCATCCTTTCTCCAGGTCTTCCAAAAACTGCGGCAGTATATTTTCAGCCTCACCGAATATAAGATGGTCTATGTCGTCGAAGCCAAATTCCTCGTACCCGGCGTTAAAAAGTGGTCCACCGGCAACGATCCTGGTCCCGAGTTCATTGCACCTGTTAATCACTTCCTTGGCCGAATCTCGTTGCACTACCATGGAGCTGATGAACACGTAGTCGGCCCACCTGATGTTCTTATCTGTCAGTGTCGTTGTGTTCATGTCCACCAGTTTTTTCTCCCACTCATCAGGAAGCATGGCGGCCACGGTCAGCAGTCCCAACGGAGCAAAACTGGCCTTTCTGGAAATGAATTTCAAGGCGTGTTTGAAGCTCCAGAAGGTATCCGTATACTGTGGATAAACGAGAAGTACTTTCAAATTAACCTCCTTCCGCCAGGGTTTAGTTGATAATAACACAATGCACCATCACTTTCCATCCACAGTCTCTTCTAACACAAGATGAGCTTGAGAGGAGAGGCAACTCGTTTATGATTGGGGCATGCGGCTGATGATGAATGATGGGAGCCTGCAAGCAATAGAACAGGTCAGGCAATTTTTGGGAGGGGGCGATGCGCTTTTCTTCAGAGCGTTATATGTGGGAGAGAAATGCAATTGGATAGAGGAGATAATACAGGTGCATTGACAAAAAATGGATAACAGTTGTAGAGTGGTAATGGCGTGTTGCGTCAAAATAAATTGTTACTTGTTTTGGGAACGAGGAGGTGTAGGATGCGGAAGTTGCTAAGAAGGAGTGAAGTCAGCAGAAAATCATAATAAAAAGGAGGTTATCATAATATAATGGACCAAAGAAATGAGGATGCAAAAGAATTGCACGAACGTTGTAACGTGGTGGATGCTCATTCCGATTTATTGGCTTATGATGTGTTGTGGCAGCATAGATTAGATAGAAAAGGAATCATGGAGAAAGACTGGGTTCCGAGGATGAAGAAGGGAGGGATAGATACACGAGTGACAGTAATTTTCAATGAGGCTGAGTGGCTTCCTGAGCTTGCGTTGAAAAATGGATTAGATATGGCTGTAGTATGGAATGAAGAGTTTGATGAATCGCCGAGTATAGCCCGTATTACCAAATTTGATGATATTGAGAACGCCAAAAAAAATGGCAAAATAGGACTGATACTCGGAATGGAAGGGGCTGAGCCACTGAGCAATGACATTAATCTTCTGCAAGTATTTTACACCCTTGGTTTGCGGATGCTGACTTTAACCCATGTTCTGAGAAATTATGTGGGGGATGGGGCTCACTACCTCCCCTCGCAGAAAGAGGGCAACGTTGGAGGAATTACTGATTTCGGTGTTAAGGTCATTGAGGGATGCAATAAGTTGGGTATTGTAATCGATGTTTCTCATATTAACGACCCCGGGTTTTGGGATGTCATGAAATTCAGCAAAGCTCCGATAGTTGCTTCACACTCTAACTGCAGGGCATTGGCGAATCACCCAAGAAACCTTACTGATGACCAGATTAAGGCGATAATAGATAACGATGGTGTGATTGGTATGGTTACCTGCAGCCTCTATGTGGATAACGAAAACTGGGATCTCGAACATTATTTGAACCATGTTGACCACATAGTGAATTTAGGTGGAATAAGAAATGTGGGGTTAGGCTTTGACTTTGCTGATTACGCTTATAATTATTTCATATACCCAGAGGAGGAGGTGCGAGGAGTAAAATTTCCAAATTTGTATTCGGTGAAAGGTATTACTAAAGATGAAGAGGTGCCTAACGTGACTGAAGAGCTTGTGAAACGTGGATATAGTGACGAAGCAATTGAACTAATATTAGGCAAGAATTTCCTGCGGGTGTTTAAGGAAGTGTGGAAATGAAATTCATTGAGGATTCGGGAGTAAAACCAGCTCGCAGAATTTTCATCAAACAGAAGGAATAGCGTTATGAAACCTGAATTGGTGTTCGATTTAAACAAACTGAAGGGTTCAAAGACCATGGAAGCCTATGAAGGACGTCTGGGAAAGATTGCTAAGTCTCTTGGTGAGCAACGCGATTACATGTCTTCTGACAGTGGAAAGGGAGTTTATATTAAAGACCTGGATGGGAACGAATATCTTGACTTTGGAGCCTCAGGTTGCGTAGCCAATACTGGTTATTGCCATCCAAAGGTCGTGGAAGCAATCAAGAGACAGGCAGAAAAATTGACCTGTCATAGCTTTTGCTCTGTGATCAGCAGAATCAATAATGAACTAGCGGAAAAGCTTATACGGATCACTCCTGGTGAGCATGAAAAGAAAGTATGGTTTGGATGTACCGGATCTGATGCTAATGACCTAATTTACAGGATGGTGCCTGAATACAAAAAAAGAAAATGGATCATTACTTTCTCTGGGTCCTATCATGGGGCAACCATGGGAGCTTATTCTCTTTCGGGATATAAGTTCCCAACACTTGTCAGACCATGTCCGGGAGTTATTAAGGCTCCTTATGCTTACTGTTACCGATGTCCTTTTAAGCTGGAGTATCCGAAATGTGGTCTTCTTTGCGCTGATTACCTTGAAGAGCACATCATGGGAGATAGGAATGCCTATCCACCAGAAGATGTTGCCGCTATTCACCTGGAATTGATAGAGGGTGATGGCGGGATGATCCTTCCACCAGATGACTGGGTTATAAGGGTTAAGAGAATTTGTGATAAATATGACATATTGTTTACAGTGGATGAGGTTAGGACCGGATTGGGACGAACAGGCAAGTGGTTTGCGGCCGATTATTTTGACCATTTGGGGATTGTGCCTGACCTGATACCCATTGGTAAGGCTTTAACTTCTGGAGTCCCTCTCAGTGCCGTTGTTGGAGATCCTGATGTCTTAGACTTTGGCCGGGGCAGTACGGGTTTTGCGTTGGGAGGTTCACCTATCGCCGTTGCGGCGGCAAATGCGACTATAGATGTTATCGATGATGAAGGTCTCATTGATAACGCCTACAAGATGGGAGAAGTAATCAGGGGTCGATTCAAAGAGTTGCAGAAGGAATATGAGATTATTGGTGATGTTCGTGGACGAGGTTTGTTCAACGGCGTGGAACTTGTCAGAGATCGGAAAAGCAAAGAACCTGCGAGTATGGAAACTCGCAAGATAGTTTTCAGGTGTTGGCAATTGGGCTTACGCATTGGTCTTGTAGGCACTTATTCGAATGTACTTGATGTAACTCCTCCTCTCATTATTACTCAGGAGCAGGCAGAGAATGGGTTGGATATTATCGAGCAAGCCATGAGGGATGTTTTGGACGGGAAGGTTTCTGATGACGCTATCGCTAAATTTGCGAGTTAATAAAATTAGGGGCAGTATTAAAAAATGACTAAAGATGTTTGTGAAGCTGGTATATCATGAGTCAAGGAGTATGTCAGGAGGAAATCTCGGCAAATGTCAACTCTTTGACATGCTAGCAAATTAACTTGGGAAGTGCATTAGAGACGGAATGCAAAATGAAACAGGGAAATGTAAAATGGATAAGAAGAAATGAGGTCAGCAGGAAATTATAATAAAAAAGGAGGGTTATCAGTATGAAGGTAAGAGGTAAGAATTTGGAAATCAAAGTCATAGTTGGTGATATAACTCATATTGAGGCTGATGCTATTGTGGTGAGTCTCTTTAAGGGAGAGCAGCCTAGTGGTGTCACTGCTGCTGTGGATGAAGTTTTGGGTGGAGTCATAGCTCGTCTTATTGGCAGTGGTGCAATTAAGGGTAAGTTTGAAGAGATTAGCATTATTCACGCCCTTGGCAAGCTGCCGTCGGGCATAGTGTCTGTTGTTGGCTTAGGCGAGCGTCAGGAGTTCGCTCTGGATAAAATGCGTAAAGTGGCAGGAGAATCCTGTCGCTCCTTGAGGAAATTGAATTGTCATAAGGTAGCTACCACGCTCCATGTCGCTGATATTGGTGGTATCGACCCCGAAGCTTTAGCTGAGGCAATAGTGGAAGGTAGCCTTCTCGGGCTGTATAACTTTGCTAACTATAAGAAGCCTGAATATGAGGATATTAAGGAGATATTAATAGTAGAAAGAGATAAAGATAAGCTTCCGGCTCTAGAGCGAGGTACCCATAGAGGGAAGGTGATGGCGGAGGCTACCAGCTTAGCGCGTGACATGGTTAATGAACCAGCTAATCACATGACGCCCAGTCGAATGGCTGAAGTGGCTAAAGAAATAGCTGCTAAAGGCAAGCTGGAGATTAATGTTTTTGATTCAAATGAAATGGAGACAATGGGCATGGGGGCACTTCTGGGAGTGTCAAGGGGAAGTGAGCAGGCCCCAAAGTTTATAACTCTCAGTTATAAAGGAAATGAGAGTTCTGGAAGTGCTATTGGCTTTATTGGCAAAGGAATAACCTTTGATTCTGGAGGAATTTGTATTAAGCCTTCAAAGAATATGGATGAAGAGAAAGGTGATATGTCTGGTGGTGCTGCTGTTGTGGCAGCACTCAGTGCCATTGCTCAGTTAAAACCAAAAATTAATGTTGTTGGCGTTATTCCTTCTGCTGAAAATTTACCAAGTGGCAGAGCTTTAAAGCCAGGGGATGTAGTTAAAGCCATGAATGGTAAAACTATAGAGGTGAAAGATACCGATTGTGAGGGAAGGCTTATTTTGGCTGATGCGCTAAGTTATGCTGTTAAGCAAGGCCTGTCCCCTCTGGTTGATTTAGCTACCCTAACAGGAACCTGTGGCGTTGCTTTGGGCACCGAATATAGTGGTGCTTTTAGCAATAACCAGGAGTTAATGGACAGTGTTTTCAGGGCTGCTGGTAGAGCTGGGGAGAAATTGTGGCAATTGCCTCTACCTGAGGAATATAAAGAGCAGGTCAAAAGTGAAATTGCCGATATTAAGAATATCGGTGAAGGGTATGGTGGGACTATTACTGCTGCCCTTTTTCTGAGTGAATTCGTGGATAATACGCCATGGGTTCATCTGGACATAGCGTACACTGCCCTTAGCGCTAAAGAAAGTGGCTATCTAGTGAAGGGAGCTACAGGGATGGGAGTCAGAACTTTGGTTGAATTGGCTTTAGCACTAGCTGCGAAGTGTCCTGAGTAAAGCAAAAAACCAGTGAACCGTGTCTTAACTTCAACATTGGAAGAGGCTATATGTTGACATACATTTACGTTAAGTCTAAAATACAAAAAGAGCAAATCGTTGTGAGGTTAAGCAAAAGCAGTGGGTCCTACTGTACAGCAGGCTAAGTAAAAAGTAAAGAGGAGGGCAAATGGGAAGCTAAAGTGAACTTGTAGAAAACAAAAAAGGACAAATTTTATTATAACGGAGGTTATGGAAAAATGAAACATAGAAGAGTGTTAAAGATTGGCTCCCTTCTCCTTGTTTTAGCATTAGTTTTTAGTTTCGCTTGTGCTCCGACAGAAGAAGTGGAACAGCCTGCAAAAGTTATTACTATCGGGACCATGAACCTACCTACCGGACTTAATGTTTTTCAAACAACCGGTAATGTATATTACGGACTTATCGCGTGGGTCTATGATTCACTCTACCAGATAGGACCTGACGACGTGATTGAGCCCAATTTGTGCGCGAACATGGAAATATCACCAGATAGCCTAACTTACACCATGACAATCAGAGACAATGCTACATGGTGGGATGGAACACCACTCACTGCCGAAGATGTTGTCTTTTCTTACGACTATATAGTCGGCAATGATTTGAGCTGGTACGCTTCGATCTGCACGCAGATAAAAGAGTGGAAAGTCATCGATGATTATACTGTAGAGATGATACTGTATGAACCGGTGAACCCTGATTGGCTTAAATACAATCCACTCTACATTGTCCCGATAATTCCCAAACAGGTCTGGCAGGATATGACAGCGGAAGAAGCTCTGGAGGAGCTACCTCTGGAAAAGACCCACGGCTCCGGCCCTTACCAGGTTGTGGAATTCGTACGAGAGGAGTATCTAAGACTTAGAGCTACTCCATCTGCCAAAGAAGTGCTAGGCGTGAATATTGACGAATACATAATTAAAGGATATGCCGATGCCTCTGTGATGCTGCAGGATTTTAAAGCCGGTAATATTGACGGCATCTATGGGGGGGTGGATTTCAAGGCAGTAAAAGCACTTGAGCAAGTGCCTGAAGCAACCATAGCAGACCTTGCCCCAATGGTTTTCGACCAGATTGTATTCAACTTCTGGGCCAGTGCCTGGGCAAGAGGTGGAGACAGTCACCCTCATCCTGCTCTTAAAAATGTCAAAGTGAGACAGGCTCTGGACTGGTGCCTCGATGAAAAGGTAGCAGCCGAGGTCGCTCACGGCAAATACGGCGTTCCCGGATGTCCGTACCTCGCACCATATTTTAGAGACTTTTCCAACACTGAACTGGACTGCCGTGGCTATGACCTTGACAAAGCTAGACAACTACTGGATGCAGCAGGTTATGTGGACACAGATGGGGATGGCATAAGAGAGACAGCAGAAGGCCTGCCACTTAACTTTGATGTCTACGTAGATTCTGGCACCCCATACGAGCTTGATGTGGCCACCGTGTGGGCCAGGGAGACGGAGAAAGTAGGTATCCACTTAAACATATCCGCCATGGACGGTGATACCTTGTGGGACACGATGAACCCTAATGGTAACTTCGATATGGCCTTTTGGGGCTGGTCTGGTGACCCAGACCCTCACTACTTGCTTTGCACCATGACCTGTGAACAGGCTTGCTCAGGTGGTTGGAGCGAGGGTGGCTTTTGTAATGCAGAGCTTGACAAGGCGTACGAGCAAGCAGCACTAGTCCAAACCCGCGAAGAACGCAGGGCCCTATACTGGAAAATGCAGGAGATAATGCAGAGGGAGGTACCCTACATTACATTCGACTATTACGGGAATCTGTGTGCTTTCAGAAACGATAAAGTAGTCATGGACCTGCAATTCCTCAGGGGTCTGGGTTCCTATGGAATAGTATCCAAAATGTTTGCCATCAACGCTGATACGGTTAGTTAAGAGAAATCAATAATGAGAAAGGAGCAGCTATAATAGAGGAGTTCCCTAATCATCATATATAGCTGCTCCTTTTGCCATGCGAAAATCGATAACGGAGTGTGATGCTATGTGGCATGGAAAGCATTCTCGCCTACTGACTCAGGAACAGATAGAAAGGATACATCAGAGAAGTATTGATGTCCTGGAAATGATTGGGATTAGCGTCGATTTCAACAAACCCAGCCACTGCGTAGACCGACTTCACAGAATCATGCATTGGCTTGCCCATCATGGTGAAATAGAATATGCGGAGGCGCTGAAGTGAGCATGCACAAGTATATCCTCCGCCGGTTAATCGACAGCGCCAGTACGCTGTTCTTTATTATCGTAGCTAACTTCTTTCTTTTCCGTCTTATGCCTGGCGACCCCATAAAACTCATGATAAAGTCTTACCGCCTCACTCAAAGTATGATAGTCCGTTTGAATCAACTATATGGCATGGACAAACCTATGTGGCAGCAATTCTTTATCTACATCAGAAACATGCTCACTTTCGATCTTGGCATGTCGTTCAGATACCACACACCAGCCGCTCCATTAATATTAGATAAGGTAGGGAATTCAATACTGTTGCTCCTGGCAGCCATTACGCTGGCTATGAGTATCGGAATCGTGGCGGGATTAATTGCTGGTTGGTTCCACGGTAAACCTATAGACATCTCTTTAGTAACCTCCAGTTTGTTTTTCTACTGTATGCCTACATTCTGGATAGCCATGGTATTTGCCGCTGCCTTTGTAACCATCCTGCCCATAAGTGGGATGCACACGTTGACTCTATATAATGCCTCCTGGTTTGGCCGCCTGCTTGACCTGGGTAAGCATCTTATACTGCCTACTATGGTGATGACCATTTTATATATAGGGGAAATGCTAATCCTGGCGCGTAATGAAGTGAGCAATATTCTAACTCAAGATTACATTAACACTGCTAAAGCTAAAGGATTGTCACCGCGACAGATAATCTTCCGGCATGTTCTCAGGAATGCCAGCCTGCCTTTGGTCAGTAATGCTGGCATCTCCCTTGCTTTTCTGGTTGGCGGTTCACTGCAAGCAGAAATAATCTTCTCCTGGCCTGGCGTTGGGCGTTTGATGTACGGTGCAGCTATGGCCAGAGATTATACGGTTCTTCAAGGCTGCTTCTACATCCTTTCTCTTACTGTTGTTATAGCCAACTTCCTCACCGACATAGCATATAAATATCTTGACCCCAGGGTGGAGTATTAAGAGATGGAATCTAGTAGAAGAAGAATACGGTTACAAATCCATGATTTGCTCAATTTGTGGAGAGTTTTCCGTGCTAATCCAATGGGCCTAATAGGCTTAGCCATGCTTGCTTTCTTCGTCGCCATAGCAATTTTCTGCCCTGTGTTCAGTCCTTACGATCCCAGAGACACTGTGGGCGAGTTTCTAGCTCCTGCCTCGCCAGCCCATATCTTAGGCACAGACCAATTAGGCAGAGATATATTAAGTCGAGTGTTATACGGCACCAGAATTTCTTTGCTCGTAGGCATTACCGCAGCAGCCATATCAGTGTTTATTGGTACCTCAATCGGGTTGGTCTCAGGTTATTTCGGTAAGGCTTTTGGGGAAGTTCTCATGAGGTTCACTGACATGTTCCTGGTTATGCCTCAGCTTGCCTTGATGATCATTCTTGCTGCCCTTCTGGGACGAAGTTTATTCATAATAATGGTGGTAGTTGGGGTTACATCATGGCCCTGGATGGCACGAATCATCCGTTCCGAAGTTCTTTCTCTAAAACAACGCCCCTTTGTGGAACGCGCTATATCTATTGGCTGTAGCGATTTCTATTTAATTCGAAAGCATATCTTACCCAACGTTATGCCGCTGATTACAGCTAATGCTATATTGACAATCCCTTGGGCTATAGTCTCAGAGTCTACCTTAAGTTTTATAGGGTTGGGTGACCCAACAGCAATAAGCTGGGGTAGCATACTAAGTGGTGCCTTTAGTAATAGCGCTATCATACTTGGATTGTGGTACTGGTTTATTCCAGCAGGCCTAGCCATAGTTTTGCTTTCCATGAGTTTTGCTTTAATTGGACACGTGATGGATGAAGTATTGAACCCCAGACTCAGAAAAAGAGGAGTATAGCTGTTGTGTTAGATATCAAGGATTTACAAGTGGAATACACAGTACCCGGGGGTGTAGCCAGGGCAGTAAACAAAGCCAACCTGAATTTGACTGAAGGTGAATCCCTGGGGCTGGCTGGTGAAAGCGGCTGCGGTAAGACCACCCTGGGTAATGCCATACTTCGCATTCTTCCCGAAGGAGGACAGATAAGCGGAGGAGAGATAAACCTCGATGGTATTGATCTGGTTGAATTGAGCGAAGAGAAGATGAGACGAATTCGCTGGAAGGAAATTTCCATGGTCTTTCAGGGCGCTATGAACTCTTTTGACCCCACAATGAACATAGAAAATCAAATCGCCGAAGCCATATTAATTCATCAACGAGACACTAGTAAAGAAACAGCTCTGGAACGGGCTCGAGAGCTACTCCGCCTTTGTGGAATTAACCCCTTGCTGGGAAAAAGCTACCCTCATGAGTTGAGCGGAGGAATGAAACAAAGAGGTTGTATTGCCATGGCGCTTGCTTTGCAGCCCAAATTACTGATCGCTGATGAAATCACCACTGCCCTGGATGTGATGACTCAAGCCCAAATCTTTACACTACTGCGAGATATGAAGCGCAAATTTAACCTCTCAATGATAATTATCTCCCACGACCTGGCTGTATTGGCCAAAAATTGCGATCGACTGGCAATAATGTACGCCGGCCATATCGTAGAAATCGGTACCATCCAGGATATTTTTGACCACCCCAGGCACCCTTACGTTAAAGGGTTACTGTTTTGTATCCCTAACTTTGCTGGCGGCCGCAAAATTATCGCGGCTATCAAAGGAGCTCCACCTTCTTTGCTCGCTCCTCCGCCAGGTTGTCCCTTCCACCCTAGATGTCCCATCTCCATATCTGAATGTAAAACCGCAGCACCACAGTTGCTGTCAGTGAATACCAATAATCATAGCGTAGCTTGCTACAGAAAAGACTACAAGGGTGTTATTTGGAAATGAATAACGGAGCAGTACTTGAAGTTAGACATTTAAAGAAATATTTTGTTAAGAGTGCAGGAATTCTGTCCACGCTCCTTAGAGAACAAAGAAAATACGTCGCCGCAGTGGAGGACGTAAGTTTCAGTATCAGCAGGGGAAAGATTTTTTGTGTGGCTGGAGAAAGTGGCTGTGGTAAGACCACCCTGGGCAAAACCATATTGAAACTGCTTCAACCAGATGATGGACAGATCATTTTTCAGGGACAGGACATTACCCGTCTAAAACGTGACAGTATGAGAATGTTGCGCCCCAAGATGCAGATGATATTCCAGGACCCCTATGAATCCATTGATCCTCGAGCCAGGATTTACGACAGTGTAGCTGAGCCTTTGATGGTGAACCATCTGGTGAAGGATGAGAAGGAAAAGCACAACAAGGTAGTTCAAACACTGGAACTGGCAGGGTTGACTCCAGCGGAGAATTATCTCTACAAATATCCTCATAATCTCAGCGGCGGTGAGAGGCAACGTGTCGGTATAGCCACAGCTTTGATTCTTGACCCTGAGTTTATAGTAGCTGACGAACCTACCTCCATGCTGGATGTTTCAGTGCAAGCTAATTTGCTCAACTTGCTGCAAAAACTACGCCGAGAAAAAAACCTGACCTACCTCTTTATCACTCATGACCTTTCCGTAGCCTATGCTTTTTCAGACTGCCTGGCTATAATGTATCTGGGCAAATTCGTCGAAGTGGGGCCAACGGCTGAAGTGGTCATGTCACCCATTCACCCCTACACTAAAGCATTGATTTCCGTGGTGCCCGGTATCAATCTGGCCAAAAATAAAAAACCGATAGTTCTTCCAGGAGAAACTCCAAACCCGGAAAATGTGCCTCCTGGATGTCGTTTTCATCCGCGATGCTATTGCAAAGAGGAGCGATGCACAATGGAAGAACCCGTAATGGTAGAATTCACTCCCCAACACTATGCTGCCTGTTTTGTTCAGGAAAAGATGAAACTAAAGAAGAATGGGAAATGAAAAACGAACCTATTGCCATGAGAGTGGTAGAAGCCAGTGGCCCTCCAGAGCAACTGGGATTTGAGCTAGGCACTCAGTGCAAAGACTTGGGGCAGCAAATGGTGGAACATTGCCGGCAAGAATTGAAACAACAGTATAATATAGAATGGGAGAGGGCTAAAGTAATCGCTCGGAAATATCTGGCATTTTGCCAGGACAGCATCCCCGTATATGTGGAAGAGCTCCAGGGCTATTCTCGAGGTGCTGAACTCAGTCTCGATGATGTATTTACTATGCTTTTTTACTACCATACTGGGGAAAAAGGGGAAGTCTTTGGCTGTACTGATTTTGTGGTTTCCGCAAATTTGACCCAGGAGAAACATTTATTCATGGCCCATAATGACGACTGGAATCCCCAAGGTGCCAATTATCTCTGTCTGGTCAGAGCTAAACCGCAAAACGCCCCAGCTTTCCTCAGCGTTACTGATGCAGGTATCATCGTCTGCGTTGGTTTAAGTTCAGCAGGTCTGGGATTTGGGATTAATGGTTTAAGTCCTAATGACCGTCGTGTTGGTATTCCTATCGGTATGGTCTGTCGTGCCATGTATGGTGCTGAAAATATTGTCGATGCCCTAACTTATGCCAATCTCCCCCATAAGCAAGAAAGTGATAACAACATAGTGGCAGATAGTAACGGCCAAATATACGACATAGAGGGTTCAGCCACTGATTTTGAGCTTATCCATGCCACAGATGGCTATCTGGTACATACCAACCACTATGTGACACAGAAGATGAGAAAATACGAGAGTGATTTTCAGGGCGATATTGAGTCCGTTCGAGGCCACATGTGTTCCGTAGCCAGATATAACAGGGCACTTAGTTTGCTTCGAGAAAGTAGGGAAATCTCCCTGCAAAGAATCATGGAGATTTTAAGTGACCATGCTAATTCCCCCTGCTCCATATGTCGTCACCCTGATGAAAAAGCCAAGGTGGGGAATAGAGCGAAGACTATATTCTCTTCCATAATTGACCTCACAGCACAGGAAATGTGGATATGCTACGGCAATCCTTGTTCAGGAGAATATAATAGATATACACTCTGAAGTGAATGCCTTACGACATTTTAATTACTGATAGCAAGCTAGTGGATACAACTGGCACTCCGTAGTTTTTGGCCAATATTAACACGCAAGATGGCAGGGTTGCTGCCCTTGGGGTCACTGGATAAGAGTAAAGCCAAAAGGGCTGTAATGGAAGAACCCGTATTGATAGAATTCACTCCACAGCACTATGCTGCTTGCTTTGTTCAGGAAAAGATGAAATTAGAGGAGGATAGAAAATGAAAAGCGAGCCTAATTCTCTGAGAATGGTAGAAGCTAGTGGCCCTCCCTCGGAACTGGGATTTGAGGTGGGCACGCAGTGCAAAGACCTGGGTCAGCAAATGGTGGAAGATTGTCGGCAAGAATTGAAACAAAAGTACAATATCGAATGGGACAAGGCTAAGGTAATCGCGCGGAAGCGTCTGCCATTTTGCCAGGACAGCATCCCCGTACATGTGGAAGAACTCCAGGGCTATGCTCGAGGTGCTGAAATCAGTTTCGACGATGTATTTGCTACGCTTTATTGGGACTATGATGGCGACAAGGATAAAATGTCTGGCCGTAGTGATTCTGGCTGTACTGATTTTGTGGTTTCTGCAAATTTGACCCGGGAGAAACATGTATTCATGGCCCATAATGAGGACTTTAATTCCAAATTTGCTAATTATCTCTGCATGGTCAGAGCTAAGCCACAAAATGGCCCAGCTTCTCTCAATATTAGTTGTGGAGGTATCCTCTGCGGGGTTGGTTTAAATTCAGCAGGTCTGGGATTTTCGGGTAATGGTTTAAGTCCTAATGACATTGGTGTTGGTATTCCTACCGCTATGATCTTTCGTGCCTTGTATGGTGCCAGAACTATTGTCGATGCCCTAACTTATGCCAATCTCCCCCAGAGGGAAGCAAATGATAACCACGTAGTGGCAGATAGTAACGGCCAAATATATGACATAGAGGGTTCAGCCGCTGATTTTGAGATTATCCATGCTACAGATGGCTATCTGGTACATAGCAACCACTATGTGACACAGAAGATGAGAAAATACGAGAGTGATTTTCAGGATGATATTAAGTCCATTCGAGGCTACATGTGTTCCGTAGCCAGATATAACAGGGCGCTTAGTTTGCTTCGGGAAAGTGAGGAAATCTCCCTGCAAAGAGTCATGGAGATTTTACGTGACCATGCTAATTCCCCCTGCTCTATATGTCGTCACCCAGATGAAACAGTCAAGGAGGATGAGAGAGGGAAGACTATCTACTCTTCCGTGGTTGACCTCACTGCACAGGAACTGTGGATATGCTACGGCAATCCTTGTGTAGGAGAATATCATAGATATACGCTCTGAAGTTCATTTCTTGAAAAAGGAGGTTATCATAATATAATGGACCAAAGAAATGAGGATGCAAAAGAACTGCACGAACGCTGTAACGTGGTGGATGCTCACTCCGATTTGTTGGCCTGTGATGTGTTGTGGCAGCATAGATTAGGTCGAAAAGGAGTCATGGAGAAAGACTGGGTCCCGAGGATGAAGAAGGGGGGGATAGATACACGAGTGACAGTAATTTTCCATGAGGCTGAGTATGTCCCTGAGCTTGCATTGAAAAGTGGATTAGATATGGCTGTAGTATGGAATGAAGAGTTCGATGAATCACCAAGCATAGCCCGTATTACCAAATTTGATGATATTGACAACGCCAAAAAAGATGGAAAGATAGGATTGATACTCGGAATGGAAGGGGCAGAGCCACTGGGCAATGATATTAATCTTCTGCCAGTATTTTACACCCTTGGTTTGCGGATGCTGACTTTAACCCATGAACTGAGAAATTATGTAGCGGATGGAACTCACTTCTTCCCGCAGAAAGAGGGCAACGTTGGAGGAATTACTGATTTCGGTGTTAAGGTCGTTGAGGAATGCAATAATTTGGGTATTGTAATCGATGTTTCTCACCTTAACGACCCAGGGTTTTGGGATGTCATGAAATTCAGCAAAGCTCCGATAGTTGCTTCACACTCTAACTGCAGGGCATTGGCGAGTCACCCCAGAAACCTTACCGATGACCAGATTAAGGCGATAGTAGATAAAGATGGTGTCATTGGTATGAATTGCTATAGTGCCTTTGTGGATGACGAAAACATAGATCTCGAACATTACTTGAACCACGTTGATCACATAGTGAAATTAGGTGGAATAAGAAATGTAGGGTTAGGCTTTGACTTTACTGATTACACTTTTAAGTATTACATGTACACGGCTGAAGACGTACAAGAACAACTTCCAAATGCCGCAGCTGTGAAAGGCCTTACTAAAGATGAAGAGGTGCCTAACGTGACTGAAGGGCTTTTGAAACGTGGATATAGTGACGAGGAAATTGAACTAATATTAGGCAAGAATTTCCTACGGGTATTTAAGGAAGTGTGGAAATGAAATTTAATAAGGGGAGTTATTGCGCCATAAATTATAGTTGCTTTTGGAAATGAGGAGATGTAGAATGTGAAAGTGGCTGAGAAGGAGTGAAGTTAGCAAAAAGTTACAATAAAAAAGGAGGATATTAGTATGAAGGTGAAGAATTTCTTAAAAGGCAAGGGGGTAATATATGGCTTCATGGCAGGAGCGCTGGTCGTGCTTCTTCTGCTTGCCGGCTTGCCCGCCTGTGCGCCTGCAGCGGAAGAAGAGGTTGTATATGACGAGTATGTGGCTTCTCTGCCCGAAGGGTGTTTGCCCGTACCGCAGGATTGCTTCGACCAAGCTATGGAGGAAGGCCAGCTAAATATTTATGACTGGGCTGAATGGTGGCCCGAAGAGATATACACCGATTTTGCAGAGGAATATGGACTAGAGATCGCCAGGGATAATTATTCAGACTACGATGAAGTAGTGGCGAAATTTCAATTAAATCCCGATACAGCTTACGACATGATAACTGGCTTAGCAGGTAGAGACCTTTTCAGGCTGCAAGGGGTCGGTGTACTACAGGAAATAAATTATGATTGGGTGCCCAATGCTCGCGAATATATATATGATAGATTCACGGAGATGGAATTCGATCTAGGTGCCAAATATGGAATATTTAGTGGGTATTCTTACATTACTTATGGTTATAATGCGGAATATGTTGATGACCCTCGTATACCTTCCTTGGCAGTGTTACTTGAGCCAGATGAGAAGTATAAAGGAAGGATAACCATGATAGATGATATGTTTCTAACTATTGGGATTGCGCTACAATATCTAGGCTACCCAATTGATTCGGATGATGAAGCGGAGTTGATGGAGGCAAAAGAGTTGTTGCTGGCCCAAAAACCTTATGTGATGGCCTATGATTGGTGGCCGAAGAGGGCAATCCTTGAGGGGGAAACTTGGATAGCCCACCTTGGAATTGGAGACCTCTGGAGTGTTCATAGTGAGCTAGGAAGTATGCAGGCAGCAGCGACACCACCAGAGGGAGCTCGTATGGCTCAGGAGATTATGGCTATTCCTATAGGATCACCACATCCAGCAGTGGCTCATTTGTGGATGGATTATATTCAGCGCCCTCAGGTCAATGCTCTTTTGTGTAATGGAATTGGTTATACTCCATGTAACAAAGCAGCAGCTCAGTATATGGATGAAGATGTGCGCGAGTGGATAGCAGTACCTGAGTCATATTTAGATAAGATTCAGCCCGTACTGAAGAGAGGTTATTCAGGCAAAGGGTTAGAGCTGAGAACACAAATATGGGAAGAGCTGAAGGGCTAAGATTGAATAATAAGAAGGGGTGGGCATTGGCCCACTCCCTTCTTTTGTCATCCGTTATTTGGCGTGACACTTGGGATCGAGAATAGTCCGTAATCCTGTAAAGGGAATATCTCTCAGGTGAAAGGCCTTACTAAAGATGAAGAGGTGCCTAACGTGACTGAAGGGCTTTTGAAACGTGGATATAGTGACGAAGAAATTGAACTAATATTAGGCAAGAATTTGCTACGGGTATTTAAGTAAGTGTGGAAATGAAATTTAATAAGGGGAGTTATTGGGCTATAGAAGTATGAATTATAGTTGCTTGTGGAACAAGGAGATGTTAAAATATATGGCCAATTGGAGTCAAGTTAGCAAAAAATTATAATAAAAAAGGAGGATATTAGTATGAGGGTGAAGAACTTCTTAAAAGGCAAGGGGGTAGTATATAGCTTCGTGGCAGGAGTGCTGGTCGTGCTTCTTCTGCTTACTGGCTTGCCCGCCTGTGCCCCAGCAGTGGAGGAAGAGGGTGCGTATGACAAGTATGTGGCTTCTCTATCAGAGGGAGAGTTCCCTGTGCCCCGTGAGTGCTTCGAGCAAGCCCAAGAGGAAGGGGAACTGAATCTTTATGATTGGGCTGAATGGTGGCCCGAGGAGATATATACGGACTTTGAGAAAGAATTCGGGATTAAAATCGTCAGGGATAATTATGCTTCTGAGCCTGAGGTAGTGGCTAAGTTTAAACTAAATCCTGAAATGCCCTATGATATGATAACAGGCGTGGCGATTAGAACCGTTATTCAGATAATACAGTTGGACGTACTACAAGAATTAAATCATGATTGGCTGCCCAATGTGAGCAAGTATATAGGTAAGGACTTCCTGGAGTTCGAATTCGACCCGGGTGCTAAATACTCAGTATTTAGTGACTATGGTACCGACTCTTACTGGTATAATACCGAGCATGTCGATGACCCCCGTATGCCTTCTTGGTCAGTACTCTTTGAGCCGGATGAGAAGTACAAAGGAAGAATAACCCTGGTGGATGATATGTTTAAGTGTTTAGCTGGTCCACTAGCATATCTTGGCTATCCAGTTGATTCGGATGACGAAGGGGAATTGATGGAGGTAAGGGATATAATGATGAACTTGAAACCCTACGTGATGGCTTTCGATTCCTACCCGAAGAGGTTAGCATTGGAGGGTGAGGCCTGGATAAGTCAGGGCACTTACGGAGATGGTTTCATAATGGATAAAGAATCTGGGGGAGTTGTTACGGCAGACTGTCCACCGGAGGGAAGTCGATTGCTATCAGATCTTCTGTTGATTCCCAAAGGAGCACCACATCCGGCAGCGGCTCATTGTTGGATAAATTATCTTTACCGTCCTCGCACGACTGCCTTTTTGTGTGGATCAATTGGTGTGCAGCCTTGTAGCCAAGCGTCGCTTGAATTTCTTCCTGAAGATATGCGGGAGTGGTGGTCCCGAGTTCCGGAGGGGTATGTAGCGGGATGCGGAGTGATAGGCGAAAGAGCTGTTACAGGCAAGGGGTTAGAGCTGAGAACACAAATATGGGAAGAGCTGAAGGGCTAAGATCGAATAATAAGAAGGGGTGGGCATTAGCCCACTCCCTCTTCAGTGCTATTTTCTGATTCTTGTTCCAAGAGTTAGAACTCAAGAAAGAATAAATACTATTGTGATGGAGTAAAGTAAATGAGCACTTCTAAAAGTGTACATTTAAGAGAAAAAGCAAGGAAGTTTCTGAGTGAGCAGGTGTACATACCCTACGTGGGACCTATTTCACTCTGGATTGTATTCTTTGTATTTGCCCCTCTGGGAGTCGTTCTATATTTCAGCTTCTTAAGCGTAGGCCCCTTTGGCAAAATTATGCACACTCTTACTCTTGAACACTATCGACTTATGCTTAAACCGTTGTATATAAAGGTTTTTATGCGTACGTTTCTTTTTAGTTTCGGGACAAATATAATATGTTTGTTAATAGGTTACCCTTTAGCTTATTTTATTGTAAGATCTGGAGGCAGGTGGAAAACCGTTCTTATGTTCCTTGTAATCGTGCCCTCCTGGACATGTTACCTTATCAGGCTATATGCCCTGAAGACGCTAACGGGAAGCGAAGGGCTTATAAATACCGCCTTGTTAAGTCTTGGCTTAATCTCGTCTTCCTTGCATATACTATACACTCCGTTTGCAGTGGTGCTCGGCCTGGTTTTTGGATTTCTTCCTTTTATGGTTCTGCCCATTTATGCTTCGCTGGAGGGTCTTGATCCCTCTTTGCTAGAGGCGTCTGAAGACCTGGGTGCGACTCCATTCAGAAGATTTTTCACGGTGACTTTGCCCTTAACTAAGGGTGGGATATTGGCAGGTACGATATTGGTATTTATTCCTTCTTTAGGTGAGTGGCTTGTTCCCATGTTATTGGGCGGGGCTAAAGTTATGATGGCTGGGAACCTGATTGAGCAGCAGTACATTAAACTGGGAAATATTCCTGCGGGCTCCAGTATAGCCGTGGCTTTAACTACCATAGTTGTTCTTATAATATATCTTTCTGTAAAAATGGGTGGTGAGGAAGTGTTGGAAAGGATGATGTGAAAATGAAATCCAGGAACATAGTAGATAAAATACTGCCAGTATCAGCGATCCTGGTTTACCTGTTTCTGTGGATACCGACTGTTGTTCTTGTTATTTTCTCTTTTAGCAATAACAAGTTCGGCATTAAATGGGAAGGGTTCACCTTAGAATGGTATGGGGATATTATTACTAATGTTGGTATAAGAAATGCGCTCAGGATGAGTCTTACAGTAGCAGTTATCACTGTTGTTGTGGCTACGATAATAGGAACTATTACAGCCTATGGTTTATATAAGTATAAATTTCGTGGCAAGAAGTTCTTAAGAACAAGTATCTTGCTCCCTATTACAGTACCTTATGTGGTGACAGGCGGTGCTTTGCTGGTCTTTTTCACACGGATTGTCCATATCCCCCTGGGGTATATAAGCATTATAATAGCTCATGTTACTTTCAGCGCCCCTTTAGCTACGTTTGTTGTTTTGGGAAGGATGGGGAGAATAGATTGGACTCTGGAGGAAGCATCAGCGGACCTTGGTGCAAATGTTCTAACCACCTGGAGAAAAGTAACCTTGCCAGTACTGCTACCCGCGATTATGGCTTCTGCGGCCTTAATTTTCCCATGGTCTTTTGATGATTTTACCGTTACTTACTTTGTGACTGGAATTGGGACCACAACTTTGCCTATTTATGTTTTTTCACAGCTTCGATATGGTGCAACTTCTGTAATCAATACCATTGGCACTATTTTCGTAGTACTTCCAGTTCTTGGCATACTGATAATGAATTTCTTACAGAAGAAAGAAGCGATGTAATAAGGTATAAGGAGAGAAACGGTGATAAATAGAGAAAATGCGCCATGTGTAGAGCTAAGAGGAGTGGTCAAGAGCTTCCCTGGGGTCATTGCGGTGGATCATGTTGATTTAGAGGTGGCCCAGGGGAAGGTATTTTCGCTTTTGGGTCCCAGTGGTTGTGGAAAGACCACGACTTTGAGATTAGTTGCGGGACTGGAGACGCTGGATGAAGGTGATATTTTAATTGATGGCAAGGTGATTAATGATGTTCCAGCATACAGGAGGGATTGCAGCACAGTATTCCAGACGCTGGCTCTTTTTCCTCACATGACGGTAGAGGGCAACATAGCCTATGGTTTAGAGCGAAGGAAAGTCGACAAGGGCGAAATAAAAGTAAGGATAGGAGAGATGGTGGAGCTTATGGGGCTTGGGGGGATGGAGAAGCGCCATCCGTCTCAGCTTAGTGGAGGGCAACGACAGCGGGTTGCACTGGCGAGGTCTTTAGTTTTAAAACCGAAGATTCTGCTTTTAGATGAGCCGTTAGCGTCTCTGGACAGGAAGTTGAGGAAGGAGATGCAGGTAGAGTTGAAGCGGATACAGCGGGAGGTAGGGATAACCTTTCTTTATGTGACGCATGACCAGAAGGTAGCGCTCAGTATATCGGACATAATAGCGGTAATGGCGAATGGTAAGTTAGAACAAATTGGAAGTGCCAGAGATATTTATGAGACACCCAGGACGAAGCTTATAGCTGATTTCATGGGTGCCAGCAACATTTTTCCTGGGAAAGTGAAAAATGGGACTGGGAAAGATGTGGAGATAGAAACAGAAAGCGGATTGAAAATTATTGCTCTTAAAGGTAAGGATGGGAGTGGTAAAGAAATTACAGGCGTATCGGTTCATCCTGAGTTGATAGATATTTTACCCAAAGGTGCTGATGTCAAGGGAGGCAACAGATTTGAGGGGAAGATAACGGAGATGATTTATCAGGGTGATTTTATTGAGACGAAAGTTGTTATCGGCCGGACAGGTGAACTGGTAACTGCAAATTTGGGCAGTGAATTTGGGCAGGAAACCCAGTTTTCGCCGGGTGAAGAAGTGGTACTACACTGGAGCCCCGCGAGCAGCAATATTTTGCTTGGCTGAGGCGACTGAGTAAAAACTTGATATGCTAATATGGGAGTTCGCCTGGTTAGTTAGCATCGGGGTGTAGTCGCAAAACGCAGTTTCTAAAGATATTAAAAGAGGTTTTCTATGGATAGAGAGGCGATATTTGAAGACCTGTTCAGGGCTATTGTGGATGTAGATGAAGAGAAGGCAAGAAGAGCTGCAGATGAGCTTGTCAGGGAAAAGATTGATCCCTTAGAGGGCATTGAGAAGGGCTTGTCAAAGGGAATGGATGTGATAGGAGAGCAGTTTGAGAAATTCGAAATTTACTTACCTGAGCTAATAATGGCTGGGGATGTTTTCAATGCAGCAATGGAGATACTGGAGCCTGAAATTATGGCGAGGGGCAAGAGTGTAGCCAGGAAAGGCACTATAGTGATAGGCACCGCAAAAGGGGATATCCACGAAATAGGCAAGGACATTGTGGCAATGCTGTTAAAGACGGCAGGGTTTGAGGTGCACGACTTAGGCAAAGATGTGTCTACCCCCACTTTCCTGCAAGAAGCAGAGAAGGCTAAAGCGGATATCATAGGTGTATCAGCTCTGCTAACTACTACTCTGTTGGGACAGCAGGACCTCATAGATTTACTAAAAGAGACAGGAAATAGAGACAGGTATATGGTTATGGTAGGAGGCGGGCCCACGTCGCAGGATTGGGCTGATAAGATTGGAGCTGATGGGTATGGAGTGACAGCTAAAGAAGCAGTTTCTGTGGCTTTAAAGCTCATATCCAAGAAGAGAGTATAAAGGAGAGAAGAGATGGTTAGTTTTATGGATGTCATTAATCGGGCATCGACGGGGCCTTACTATTCCGAGAAAGATTACAACTTAAAGGTATTTGTGCCGAAATTAAAGGAAGTAGTAAGGAAATATGAAATCAAATGCGATCCCGAAAACGTTGTACCTTGTGATGATGATTTAGCTGACAGGGTATTTAAAGCGGGGATAGAGCTTTATGCTAATGTGGGCACATATTGTGTTGACACGCAACGTATCATTCAGTTTACAGAGGCAGAGATTCGGGAAGCACTGGCTGGAGCACCTTCGGCTCCGGTATTTGGTGAAGGCCAAGATGCGAAGGCGCTGGTAGCACGCAAGCCGGAGAGTAATACTCCTCCATGGTGTTTTCTTGGAGCCTGCGGGGCTGGAGTTTCTAACGAAGAGATATTCGAAAGCATTGTGCAGGGTTATGGTGAAATTCCGCTTGCGAATTCAATCACCGCGCCGTCTTTAACTACATTAGATGGCACTCAGGTCCGTGCTGGCTCGCCCTTAGAGATATTAGCCTGTATCAAAAGTGTAGTTTTATTAAGAGAGGCACTTGAGAAGGCAGGAAGGCCCGGGTTAGCTGTGATGAATTCTATAGCTACGGCAACATCAGATGCAGGAAAGATTGCCGGCAGTCAATTTGGGCTTAGGCCTTCGGACGGTTGGCTTATCGGGCCAATGGCTGAAATGAAAGTTAATTATGAAAGGTTGAACGAGATTGCCTATGTTACCAGCCTGGGTGGACATATTGTGGTAGATGCCTCTCCTATGCTAGGTGGGTATTGCGGTGGCCCGGAAGGGGCCGCAGTAACTAATGTGGCTTACCATATACAGGCAATACTCGTATTCCGTGGATCTTGTCAAGCTAGTTTCCCCATTCATCTTAGAACTTCTTGCAGCACGGATAGGGGGACTTTGTGGGTAATAAATGCTAGTACCCAGGGAATAGCAAGGAATAGCCATTTTCCAATACTTAATATTTCTATTATAGGTGCGGGGCCTGAGACTGAGGTGGAGTTTTATGAGAATGCTGCTTGCGTGATTGGCGCTGTAGTTTCTGGTAGTGCCGGTGTGGAATCCCCTGGCGGTGCTAAAAATGCTATTATAGACCATCTTAGTCCCATGATATCAAAATGGACTGCAGAAGTTGCTCACGCGACAATTGGAATGAAAAGAACTAAAGCAAATGAGATAGTAAATATACTTTTACCGAAGTACGAAAGCAATATTGATAATCCTCCTCAAGGTAAGAGATATCAGGATTGCTATAATATAAAGACTCTAAAACCGAGTAGAAGGTATGTAGAGTTATATGAAAAGGCTAAAGAAGAGCTAACTGGTTATGGATTAAAATTCAAATACTAGTTTTCTATTTTGATAAGGAGGTAGTAGGTTGAAATGGTCATGAAAGTTAGAGCAGTACAATATGGGTGTGGCCCTATTGGATGTAGTGTAGCCAGGTTTGCTGCGCAAAGGTCTGATATTGAAATTGTCGGTGCTGTTGATATTGACCCGAGCATGGCAGGGCGCGATTTGGCTGAAGTTGCGGGCCTCGGTAAGAAACTGGGTGTTACTATTTCTGGCAAGGCTGACGCTGTTTTGTCTCAGACTAAGCCTGATGTTGTTTTTCTTACCACTGTCTCTTCCTTGAAAGTCGCTTACCCGCAGTTGGAAAAGTGTATAAAAGCTGGGGTTAATGTAGTGTCAAGTTGTGAAGAGCTGTCTTACCCATACAGGGAGGAACCGCAGCTCTCGGCTGAGCTTGATAAGCTGGCTAAGGCAAACAATGTCACGGTACTGGGTACAGGGGTGAACCCTGGGTTCCTTATGGACGTCTGGCCACTATTTATGACTGGAGTATGCCAGGAGGTTAAGCAGGTCAGGGCGGTCAGAATTCAAGATGCTTCTACACGCCGAGGTCCTTTCCAAAAGAAGATAGGAGCGGGATGTACGGATGAACAATTTAAGGAACGAGTAGCTGCAGGCACTCTGAGGCATGTTGGCCTGGCTGAATCTGTAGGAATGATTGCTAGCGGTTTAGGCTGGGAGTTAGACGAGATTACAGCTAGCATTGAGCCTATAGTTGCCAAAGTTCGGGTGAAGACCAATTTCGTAACAGTGGAACCAGGACAAATAGCTGGTGTTAGACAAGTAGGCAGAGGAATCAGGGCAGAGAAAGAGCTGATAACTCTGGAGTTCGAGGCATCTGTGGGCGCTCCCCAGTCTTATGATGCTGTATACATAACAGGAGTTCCAAATATGGAGGTGACTATTAAAGGAGGCACTCATGGCGATATATCTACTGCAGCCATGATTGTCAACTCCGTTCACCGTGTTGTTCAGGCTCCGCCAGGGCTGGTAACTATGAGGGATTTACCGGTGGTTTCAACTCTAGGGGCCAATATATAGGACAAGTTAATAAATTTATAGATATGGAGGCATAAAATGTTAACTGGAGAGAACTTAATCAAAGAATATAAGAGAACTCACCCAGGGTCGCAGAAGTTGCATGAACGGGCAGTAAAAGTCTTTGCTGCTAATGGTGCTACCCACCAGTCACGCATTCTTAACCCTTTTAGGCCCTACATTACTCATGCTAAGGGCTCGCGAAAGTGGGATGTAGATGGTAACGAATACATAGATTTTGTGATGGGGCACGGGACTCTGATACTGGGTCACAGTCACCCTGCAATAGTGCAGGCAGTGCAAAAGCAAATGGCCAAGGGAGTTCATTATGGTGAAAACCATGAGTTGGAGGTGGAATGGGCTGAACTGATAAAGAGCATGCTGCCTATGGCAGAAAGAGTTGAGTTTTGTTCTTGTGGGCAGGAAGCTAATATGATGGCGATAAGGCTGGGCCGAGCCTTTACTGGCAGGCGGAAGCTGCTCAGATTTGGAGAGAATTATCATGGTTGGGCTGACGAATTGGCACAGCGAGGTTGTGCTGGGGCTGTCGCGGATCAGGTGAATGTTATTCCTTTTAACAATCTTAACAGGCTGGAAGAAGAGCTGGCCAAAAAAGAATATGCTGTCCTCTTGAGTGAAGGGGGTGGTGGCCATATGGATGGGCAGGTCCCAATAGACACTGACTTTGTTCGAGCGTTGTCTGACCTTGCGCATAAGTATGGTACTGTTTGGGTTCTTGATGAGGTGGTCACTGGCTTTCGGGATGCCCCGGGCGGCTGGCAGTCTTTGGTGGGCGTCAAGCCAGATTTGACTACCCTCGGCAAGTGTGTGGGTGGTGGACTTCCCGTTGGTGCTGTAGCGGGTCGAGCTGATATTATGGAAGCACTCAACCCCGAGACTCCCTATGAGCGCCGGGTCGACCATCCAGGGACATGGAATGCTAACCCACTCTTAAGTTCAGCTGGTGTCGCTGCTTGCAAGCTCTATCAGGGTGGTGAACCACAAAAAGGAGCTCGCCAGCGAGCTGATTACCTTCGGGAGAAGGGGAACAAAGTTCTGAAAGAGCGCAACGTTAATGGTCGTCTCTATAGTCGGACTATAGTTCATTTCTATCTTGGACCGATTGATTATGAACCGTCTGACGATACTATGCCACCTACCAGGGATATCAAGAAAATTATGGCTCCAACAGCAGCAGCCATGCAGGGTCGATTATGCCTTCACCTGCTTCAGCGCGGCATTGCTACCATGGATGGGGAAATATTTATCCTTTCGGCAGCGCATACCAAAGAGGATATTGACCAAACAATAAAGATCTTTGGCGACTCCCTTGATGCTATGATTGCCGAGGGCACCCTGAGCCAGGGTTGAGAAGAATGAATATGAGTGATGGTTAAGTTATTCTGGAACACACCTGGCTTGGTGAATAACATGATGTATCACGTATTTAATCTCCAGGCAAAGGAGATAAGAAAATTAGTAGGAGGTGTTAGACATTGAAGAATTCACTTAAAGAAAAATTGAAGGAAGGCAAGGTAGTCCATGGGACTTTCGTTGGTATTGGGCACCCAGATGTGACTGAGTGGCTATCCCATCTGGGGTTTGACTGGCTTCTGCTGGATGCTGAGCATGGCCCCCTGGACTTTCAGACATTGCAGCGGCTTATGCAGGCTATGAATGGGACCAACTGTATTCCTATTGTGAGGCCACAGTGGAATGATGCTGTTATTATCAAACGCGTCCTGGATATAGGCGCCTACGGTGTCCTTGTTCCGTGGGTCAACTCGAGGGAGGATGCAGAAAATGTGGTAAGGGCGTGTAAATATCCACCTGAAGGGCTCAGAGGAGTTGGCCCCAGGAGGGCGGCAATGTTCGATCCGACGTATTTAGAGACAGCGAACGATGAGATTCTAATAATTGTCCAGGTTGAGACTGCGGAGGCGATTAAGAACCTGGAAGAGATTCTGTCAGTGCCGGGGATAGATGCATGCTATATCGGCCCCTGGGATCTCTCATGCAGCCTGGGATTCGGTGTCCCTCCGAAATGGGATGACCCTCGGTATTTAGAGGTTTTTGATACAGTGCTAAAAGTGGCTGAGAGGTGTGGCAAACCAGCTGGTATGTATGCAAGTGTAGATAACATCAAGTGGGCTATAGAAAAGGGTTTCAGGCTCAATACTATAAGTGATGATGATTACTTTCTGATCGAGGGAGCACGAATGGCACTGGAGAAGGCACGTGAAGCAGTGAGTCAGGTGCAATCTTGAAGCTAGTTGACTAAAACTTATAGTAGAGGCATTTATTACCTCTATTGTGATTTGCGTGAAAATAGCTGTAAATTGAAACCACGACGCCAATTGAACAAGATAGGGTGTGTTGAGGCCCTAGACGCAGTGACAGCTGAATTGGCGAAGGGGTTGGACACAAATTAATAAAATGTTTTAAGGATGTAATTATGCGCACAAATTATATTCAGTATGGTAGCCCTCAATTTCACGTTTTATCGGATAAACAGATAGAAGAATTGCATTCAGTGGCTCTCCACATCCTTGAAACAACGGGAGCTACTTTCGAGTGTCAGCAGGCAATTAGCATATTAGGTGATGCCGGTGCCGATGTATCCAACCCCAGCAGAGTAAAAATCCCCTCTTATTTAGTGGAGCAAGCTCTGAGAACAACACCAAAGGCGATTACTTTATATACGCGTGAAGGAGAACCAGCCATAGTTCTCAATGGAACGACAGGCCCTCATTTTGGAGGGTCACCTGATGATATTGACTATCTAGATCCATATACAGGAAAGAGAAGGGAATGTTACGTAGAAGATATGGCCGATATGGCGAGATTGATTGACGCCTTGCCAAATATGGAATGGTCTTTTACTGCAGCGAGTCACCCAAACTTGCCTGCAGCTATCGCTGATAAGGTAGCATTGCTCCAGTTAATACTTAACACTTCGAAGCCGGTGATTTGCGAACCGACTGATGTTTCAAGCCTGAGAGATATGATAGACCTTTGCTCTATGGTTGCTGGTGGGGAGGAACAATTACGGAGAAAACCCTTTTTTGCCAGTTCATCTGAACCAGTTACTCCCTTAATTCAAGGGAGAGATGCTATGGAGAAAAGTCTTTTGTGCGCTGAGAAGGGAATACCGAATGTTGTATATAGTATGCCGATGGCTGGAGCTACTGCGCCAGCCACTTTTGCTGGTTGTTTAGCTGTTACGATTGCTGAAGTACTAAGTCACCTGGTTGTATTGCAACTTAAGAATCCTGGAACACCTATTATCTTTGGGGCCATACCCTCTATTATGGATATGAGGACAACAATCTTTTCTTATGGAGCCCCAGAAATGAGTCTTATGGTGGGAGCATTAACAGATGTCAGCCACTATTATAAGCTTCCTATGTTTGGTACGGCTGGTATCACAGATACTAACGTAATGGATATGCAAGCGGCAGGAGAAGTTACATATCAGATACTTATCTCCGCATTAACGGGAGCTGACCTTGTTCACGATCTGGGTGCGCTCTATTGTGTGGTATCCCCAGAATTCCATGTCTTTGAAAATGAAATTATCGACATGGCCAAAGTTCTAATAGGTGGCATAGAAATCAACGATGAGTCTCTCGCAGTTGATATTATCGAACGATTGGGGCCACGAGCCAACTACCTCTCTGAAAAGCATACTTTAAAGCACTTCCGTAAATTCTGGGTCCCCAAAATATTTGATCGTAGCTCTAGAGAGAAAGGGAACATAGAACATTGTGGGGAACTACTGAATAAAAAAACTATTGAAATACTAAGAACTCATAAACCAAAACCATTGTCTGAGGGTTTATTCAGGGAGATCAAAAATATGGAAAGGATTTGGCTTGACCGTGTGGGCCTAAAGGAATACCCAAAAAGAGAAGAGATAAAATGAGGAAACTTATGCTTATGGAATAGATGTTGTTGATGCAGGCAAAGAAGGCAAAGATTAGAGATTAATTTGAGCTGTAAGAAAGGTTTCTACATAATGTTTGGCTGCATGGAGATAGTTAATTGAGTTAGTTGGGGTCGGCGTCGTGAATTTTGAAGAGAGTTGAAGTAGAATTTTATAAGGAAGGTGAAGGAATTAAGTAAAATGAATAAGGTGAAAACGAAGTTTGATTTTGGTGAAGCCATTGGAATGCTTGTGGGGAAGTGGTGGTGTTCAGCCGTAAGGCAGGGGCATCACCAATATGCATCCACCTATGATTTTCCTGTGCGAATCAAATTTATTGAGAATTACTGGATACAATCTAAAAGGGAATTTAACGTATCAGAATATATCAGGTGTGCAAAGGAGTTAGAAGAAGAAGGGGTCAAAGCTATTGTAGGCAGCTGTGGTTTGATTGGAAACATGCAGGAGGAATTAGCAAATGCAGTAGATATTCCCGTTTTTTCCTCAAATTTACTGGTAGTACCACTAGCGTTAAGTGTGGTTGGAAAAGGTAAAAAGGTTGGTATTCTAACTGATAGCTCTGAAATTTTATTGAAAGACGATTATAAAGTACTAAGGAAGTGTGGGATACAACCGGAATCCCCTCGGATTGTGATAAAAGGAATGGAGGAATCGGAATACCAGGATATATGGATTGCGCAGTTTGGTGGTGGTGAAATAGAGAAAGGTAATTGGTGGGATCTAGATGAGGAGGGAGTTGCAAAACTGGAGCTTGGAGAATTTAACATTCAAAAAGTTGAAGAAGTGATTGTTTCAGTAGCAGAAAAGATGGTTTCCGAGAATCCTGATCTTGGAGCAATTGTTCTTGAATGTACAGAAATGCCTCTTTACGCAAAAGCAATAAGAAAGGCGACTGGGTTACTGGTTTTCGATAGCGTAAGCCTGGTAAAGTTCATTCATAGCGCTACAGTGAGTGTATAATAATTGGATAATATCACCCGAAATGACCGAAATAAAGGAGGAACATGGCATGGGAAAATTAGACAAAAGAGTAGCTATTGTTACTGGAGGTAGCACTGGAATAGGGCGCAATATCGCTATGGAGTTTGCTAAAGAGGGGGCTAAGGTGGTAATTGGCAGCCGAAACGTGCCTAACCTGGAGAAGGTAGTTGAGGAGATTAAGGCTCTTGGAGGGCATTGTATAGGCATAGCTACCGATGTTTCTGTTGCTGAGCAGGTGCGTAATCTGGCCAAACAAACGGTGGATAACTTCGGTAGGATTGATATCTTAGTGAATAATGCCGGTATCTGTCATAGCGCCACTTTACTGGAAATGACCGAAGAGTATTGGGATGAGGTCTTGGATGTAAACCTTAAAGGAGTTTTTCTGTGCACCCAGGCTGTTGCTGGATATATGGTGAAACAAAAATACGGCAAAATTATCAATATATCCTCAAATTCTGGACGGGGCGGTGGCCTCGATGATTATGCTAATTACTGTGTGTCCAAGGCTGGTGTTATCCAACTGACAAAGTCTTCTGCCTTCGAGTTAGGGCCTTATGGAATAAATGTTAATGCTATTGCTCCGGGAGCAATCATGACCGATATGGATAAAAGATACATGACGCCAGAACATTACAAACAATACAAGGAGGGCAGAAAAGCGATGGCAGTCCTTGGTAGGATAGGCAGTACTCAGGATATAGCCAACCTGGCTTTATTCCTGGCTTCAGACGATTCCTCTTTCATATGTGGAGAGACTGTTGCCATAGATGGTGGCAGGTACGACCGAATGTAGTCTGACTATTATTGGCAATCGTGTCGACAGCGTGGGGGTAAAAGCCTAAAAGGCAGCCTATAAGAGGTGATATCTGGGAGTAGAATCACTTTTAACTCGGACGAGGAAACTGCTACACTATTTTGACCTTTGAGTGAGAAAATGGTTGGATGAGCGTTTCCTTCTCTGATGATAAATTATAGTGTCTATGACATGAGTTCAAAACGATTTCATGGTAGTTTGTAATTCTCAGGAAGTAAAATAAAAAATGTAAAGGAGGAATAAATTGAAAACACTTTCTATGAAGGAGCTTGATGCTCTGCGATCTATTAGTACTCCTACTGTTTCGAATGCCATTGAATCTTTCAAAGTACGTCCCCAAAGCGAAGGATTCATGTCGGGGGAAATAAAATGTATTTTTCCTGACATGGGTGTGATGGTTGGCTATGCTTGTACCGGAGTTATGATGGCCAGCTGGCCAGATAAAAAACGTGAGGAGCCACTTGATTTTAGAATGTGGGGACACATACTTCAAATTCCAGCACCGCGGGTAGCTGTTATTCAGGACATTGACCAGCCACCGTGCATCGGTTCTCTTTGGGGTGATGTTAATGCCAATATGCATAAGGCTCTGGGTTGCGTGGGTGTAGTCACTAACGGCGGTGTAAGGGATCTGGATGAAGTTCATGAGTTGGGTTTTCATTTCTTTGCGGCTCAGGTAATTCCATCTCACGCATATGATCACTTGGTGGATGTAGGTAATCCAGTGAAGGTGGGTGGGCTGGTGGTTAATCCTGGTGACCTTATTCATGCTGATAAACATGGAGTTGTGGTCATACCTTGTGAAATTGCTAGCGAAGTGGCGGAAGCAGCCCGAAAGATAGAAGAGGGTGAGCGGGAGCTTACTAATCTATGTAAATCGCCAGATTTCACTGTGGAGAAGCTAAAAGATGGTGTAAAAAAGCTATGGGGCGTGGGGCTCTAATATTGAGTCACACCGCAATGGCTCAGGCAGTGTAAGAACAGCAGAAAGAATCGAGTTTTGTCCCTGTGGGCAGGAAGCTAAAAGGTTATGCTCCCTGTACTCTGAGCAAGTATACTAATCGCCGATTACCTTAGCGATACTGGTTTCCCACATAGCCTTTCATAGCTAATGGTTCTCCAGGCAGGGCACCGGTGTGTTTCCCTTTTTCTACTACCATTTTGCCATTTACAAAGACATACTCTATGCCTAAGGGTAAGCGCTTCGGATTAGCAAAAGTAGCCACGCAGCTTACTGTAGCTGGATTAAATATCACTATATCAGCTTTCATGCCATCCCACAAAATACCTCTGTCTGCTAACCCGAACCTTTGAGCAGGGAAGGAGGTCATTTTCCTGATTGCCTGTTCCATAGTCAAAATCTTCTCGTCCCTTACGAATTGCCCCAGTATCTTAGGATAAGTGCCAAAAGTTCTAGGATTAGGCATTCCTCCTATTCGTAGCCCGTCAGTGATGAACATATGTGCTGGATGGGTCATAATAATCTTTACATCATCCATGTTACCGCCGAAGCTGTAATAGGCCACTTCTAGCTCTTCCTCCACCAGCAAGTCACAAATTACATCCCAAGGATCTTTATTGAGCCTGTCAGCAATTGCCGCTACTGTTAAACCTTCGCACCACTTATTCCTTTCTGTCTTAACTGCGCTTATTACCATTCCTCCCTTTGACTCAATTAGCCTGGTGGCCTCACTGCGCATTTCAGTTCTAGCGCGCTTACTTTTTAGCCGCTCCAATAGTTTATATGGGCCATCATGATGTGCCCACAGAGGAACCACAGAATGCAAAGTGGTGCTCCCAGCCTCCCAGGGATAAGCATCAAAAGTAAGGTCAACTCCACTTGCTCTAGCCTCGTCTATGAATTGCAGCATCTTAGCTGCCTGCCTGCGAAGCCCAATGCGGGCGCAATAATGTGAAATGTGCACTGGACAACCACTGCGAGCTCCTATCGCTACAGCTTCTCTAAATCCATCAAAAATGCCATCTCCGAGGTCATACCGCACATGTGTTACATAAATTCCACCACACTCAACAACAGTCTTGCATAGTTCAATTAATTCCTCTGTGCTAGCATAAACCCCAGGAGGATATGATAACCCTGTAGAAAGGCCAACAGCTCCCTCTGCCATTCCTTGCCTTATCCATATCCTGCATTGCTCTGATCTCCTCTTTAGTGGCCTGGCGAGCCTCCCATCCCACTGTCTCCGCTCCCGAATAATACAGTAACATCATTTCTAAGTTCTTTTTTGAGAGCGGCGCATATCCAACTCCATCAAGCCCCAGCATCTCAGTACAAACCCCTTGCATTATCTTAGCTTCGTTTAAGGGTTCGGATAGGGCAATTAAGTCAGAATGCGTATGAACATCAATAAAGCCCGGAACTACTATATGATGGGATGCATCGATGCTATTTCTCGCCTGTACATGCGAAGTGTCACCTCTCAGAATCTTCAGTTCATCTCCCTCTATGGCAATATCACCTTTAAATCCAATATTTCCTGTCCCATCAATAATCCTGCCACCTTTTATTAATACGTCAAACACTTTACCCTCCTTATACCAGTTTTATTGTATCACGATGCTGCTACTATCATTGAACCCATTATTTTGGTCGACAGCTAAGGCGTAAGCGCAGGAATGTATGTGATGAGCAATAGAACTGGTATTCCCACAAAAAACAGAAGCTTCAGCCTAGGCGACACAAACTCTTCATATGGCACATCTGCTAACTGAGAACCTGCAAAAATAGAAAAAGCCCATGTTGGTGTAACCTTCCCCATACCAACGGTTAGAACGATTATCGCTCCTATCTGAACTATGCTTTCGATCCCCCCAATACAACAGCGGGGCAACCTAAGGCTGGCAACGCTGCCCAAGTAAGCTTTCCTGACCTTCTTTAACCTTTCTTTGCCCCCCGTCGGTAGCTCAGCGACTGGTTTACTGGTTTTCGATAGCGTTAGCTTAGTAAAATACATTCATAGTGCTACGATTTGTTAAAATATGCTTCGGATGCTCGTGTCAACTTATTTAAGCAGGTAACCCAACTGAGTGTTGTTGCATCATGTAAGATGTAGCCAAATGAGGTACTAACTTCTTGTAAAGGTTATTCTGCCGGTTCTACTAGCCGAGTGCCGCTTTTTATATTCTATGTTATCTTCTACAGTAGGTTATTGAGCTTTCCGGCTGGTCATCTCCCATAGCGTGACTTCCAATGGTTTGGCTAGGATTTCATTGACCATGGCTATGAAGGCTGTGAGATAGGGCTTTTGCATATGCTCATTCGAAGCTATATTTACATTCTATACATTTATTGCTGAGAGGGCAAAGGGAAAGGCCTGGGGAGAGTGTGAGGTGGAGAGTTCCTGTGCCTTTCCAGGACGAGGACTATATCAGGCCAGTACTATAATCCCACTTTTTAGTCGGGACTAATTTCTGGCTTAAAACAGTACCTATAGTGGATGTGCTGCGTTCCCAACCTGGCTTACACTGGTGACAGTATGAACGTTGGGAATGTTAAGACACGAGTGACGACAAGGCTCACGGTTCTGGCAGTAGCTTTAGCCTTGATTCTGGTGGGATTTCCGAAACCAGCCGTGGCAGCAGGACAGATAGAGTTATATGGATATGTCAGAGATTCGAATGCTGCCCCGATTGAAAATTGCTACATAGATGCCTCTGATGAAA
>Ga0265596_1000258_pt1 | contig 35092 bp, 31 predicted proteins | sample saktaG_FD_190143 | JGI IMG/M metagenome (GOLD analysis project Ga0265596, IMG submission 190143) | Saline water microbial communities from Sakinaw Lake, British Columbia, Canada - sak_2013_06_06_60m | ecosystem: Environmental > Aquatic > Non-marine Saline and Alkaline > Saline ...
CGCCAGCAGCGGGCCGTAGATGAGCAGGTACCAGTAGATCTGCGGTATGGGCGCCAGCGGCATGGAGAGGCTGAGAATGCGAATCAGCGGGGCCAGGCAGAGAACCATGAAGAGGTTGCGCTGGGCATGGTCCGACGCCAGGGCCGCCTGGACGATGAAGACTATTAGGAGAATGCCGTGGCAGATAACGCCTGCCATGAGCTGGAGGTAGACCGTCAGCGCCTCGGCCGCGGTCAGGGCCACCAGGTCCAGCCAGTAGGGGAAGAGGTTGACACGGCCGTTGAGGAGCCCGGTATTTGATTGCATCGTTATATTAATTGTTTCCCGTTTGCGCTAACTCGTTGGCCAGGCTGGTGTGTATGTCCGCTTTGAAGGTGCTGCCGTCCAGCGATTTCATATCATCCGGCGTCCCCGCGCTGGAGCCGGGCATAAAGTAAAGCTCGAGCGAGGTGTACTCGCTGTTGTTGAGGTGGCTGGCCAGCCAGGGGGCGATATTCTGCGTCCTGACGGTGTTGACCACCCGGACCGTAGTTTCGCCCGGGCTGAAGGAGGCGCCGCCGTTGCCGATCGCTCCTTGGGCCAGCTCGATGCCGTTGCCGCGCACATCGTACCCGGCGGTGGACAGCGTGAAAGTATCCTTGCCGCGGTTGGTTACCCGTACGTCGTGGATAACCTGCAGGCTGTTAGGTCCGGCGGCGCCCCAGCGTGAGCTGAGGCCTGTTACCGACAGCCCCGGCAGGGGCAGAGGCTTTTCGCCCTCGAGCTTTTTATAGTTGAGCAGGTCCGTCTTGAGGTTGCGTTCATATGTGAAAGAATAGGGGAAAGAGAGCCAGCCGTAGCCGATGTAGACCGTGCCTGCCAGTGATACAGTGCTGGACTCCCCCCGGCTGATGTGCCCGGCCAGGCAGGGCCATAGCTGGCCGCCCGGCGCCTCTACCCTCAGCCTGAGCGGGCTGTCCTGTCTCGCTTCCAGTACTGTAGGTTCCATCTGCGTGATGTCGGCCGCCTGGATGCTATTCAAAAAGGCTTTGCAGTTGAGGCCGGACAGTCCGACCGTCACGGCGTTGGGGTTATGGACGCTGAGCGTGAGGTCGGCCGTGAAGCTGTCGGGTGAGGCGCTGACCAGCGAATAGCTGATTCCCCTGACCTGGGGAGTCTCCAGGTTGAGCTGGCGTGCCAGTCCCGCCGGCGCCGCGCTGCAGCCTGAAAGCAGCAGCGCCAGCGCCAGGGATATTGCCGTATATACCTTATATATATATGTCATATGCATAAGAGCGCCTCCCCTCTGACGAATACCTATCTTCGTCAACGCTATCAGCATATCTGAAAGCGGGTGGGAATTCAAGCAGTCACGGCCGGGGCTGTTAAAAGCGAGACAAATAAATTATACTTGACCGGTATATGGTCAAGGTCATATCCGAAATCAGCAGGGCTAAGAATGGGCAATAGGAGAGTACACCAATGAATATCTGCAAGGTACGATATATCTCAGCTCCGTTGTTTTTATCACTTGTTGTCCTGTTGTGCTCTTGCGCAGCAACTTCGCCGGCATCTTCGCAATTGATAAATACCCCGGTATCTACTGAAAATCAATCGGTTACAAAGGCGGTATCAAAGATATCTACTGATAATAAAACAGCAATAGAGGCGGCGCCGCTTGATTCAAATATCCAGGCTACTGATATTACTAATATATCACAGGGACCTTCCGAGCTTACGACAATATATGCAGTGAATTCAGATAGTATGAGCAATTATTATGGAAAAGAAGTAATTGTTGAAGGAACAGTTGTAGAGTTGGGCTCGTTTATCGATCCCGGCCTGGGTAATGCGCTTGTCTTATATTTCAACTATCCTGGTCAACACGTGGTAAGTTATGATGCATGGTCAAAAGGAATGACCGGGACTGATTTCAGGGTGATAATCAGGGAAAATGATATACCCAAGTTTTGTTACCGGTCGATGTTTGTGGGGCGCAGAATGGCAGTAGAAGGAGAAATGGATATTTATCACGGCGCCCCGGTGATATTTGTAAATGATCCTTCCCAGGTTACATTTATCGGTACACCCCAGGCAACCGAACCTTCATTGTCAATTGTCATCACGTGTACGACAGAAAGTGCGGACAATATCACCTGGTATCGCTATCAGGGGACCATAACAAACAATAATACTGAATGGGCGGTTCACGATCTATATTTAGGAGAAAATAAACTTGCTGATTGCATTCCCCCCAAGGGTTGTCCGAATATTGCTCCACTTTATATAGCGAAGCAAATCCTCACAAAGGCTATAAGGTGTCCTAATAATATTAAATTTGATGTGAGGCTTAGCGGAGATTCTGTAGCGGGGGCAGAGGCGGATCCATTGACGAAACAAGTGTCGATACCGGCTTTGCATTATAAATGGAAAGGTGTTCCGCAACAATAGTGCGGGGATTATTTAAGGCAATAAAACCAGGAGAGGGGGACGGCATTTGCCGTCCCCCTCTTTTATTTCATCGAGTTATGCGGGATTAATACCGTCGGCGCGACTTGAAGACGAGTATGAGTGTGACGATCACCAGGATGGCGCCGATGGCGATAAGCACCCAGACCCACAGCGGGATGGGCGGTTCAGCAGGCGCTTCTGCAGGAGGCGCCGGCGCCGGCTCGGTCTCGAAGCTGAAGGTGGCGGACCAGTCGCTCGGGATATTCTGGCCGTTGACCTCCAGGGCTTTCACGCGCCAGAAGTAATTGGTGCTGTAGTTCAGTGTTCCGCTGTATTCGTAGCCGGCGCCGCTTGGCGTCGCGGTCACCACCAGGCTTTTGAACTCGGGGTCCGTGGCGAGGTCGAACTGATATTTAGTAGCCTCTTTCCAGGGGCTCCATGAGAAGGAGGATGGTTTGACCTTGCAGCCGGTGCAGGAGTTGTTGGGGGCCAGCAACTGTACGCCGTAGTACGGGGTGTTGACGATGAACCCTGCTTTTACGGTGAAGCTGCGAGCCTCGGACCATGGGCTGGCAGCGATCTGCTGGGTGGCCGATTTGGCGGTGCGGATCCTCCAGTAGTAGATGGCGCCGGCCTCAGGCAGCGCGCCCGGGGCTACCCAGGCCGCCGGTGAGGTCATGTTGGTGGCGTCCATCTCCAGGAGCATAGACCCGACTACCGAGGTTACCGCGCCAAACTGATTGTTCATTGCGGGGTTGATCCTGAGAGTGAAAGCGGCGTCCTTGGCGATCTGTAGCTGGTAGATGGTGGACAGGCAGAGCTGTTCCCAGCTCAGGTCGACCTGCTGGTTGCGGCCCGTTACCGGGTCGGCGCCCACCAGGTACTGGTCGGCCGGTGTCTTCAGGATGGGGCCCTTCTTGGCCAGGCAGTCGGTGTAAGCCCAGAGCATGCCCTGATTGTAACGGGGTGTATATCCGGGGAATGCCGTATCCCACCTTAAAGCCGGATTGTTGAGGTGGTTATTCCAGCGGCCGTTCAGCGGGGCGACCATGCCGATAACAGCGCCCCTCTCGTCGTCGATGGCGTAGAGGGTGGTGTTGGTGTCCAGCGTGCAGCAGCCGCAGTATTTGAGCGAGGTCGGCTCAAGCGTGAAGAGGACGCCCGTGGTGTTGATGGGTGCGAAGATGTCCAGGCAGTCCCACCAGATGCCCGGCTTGGGCATGCCATCGCGCGGCTTGAGTGTGCGGCAAACGGCGCTGTCCCAGGCGCCGACGGAGTTGGTTATGTTGTCATGCGCGCTGTACAGAGCCGGCTGGGGATCGCCCGTCCAGGCCTGTGCCAGGCCGAACTGGCCGACCGGGTGCGGCGGTTGGGTGGCGGCGGTCCAGTTGGAGAGGCCGCCGAAGACCACGCCGTTGAAGATGAAGCCGCCGCCGTTGGCTATGCTCATCATGTCGTTGTCCACCCACCTGGTGTAGGAGGGCAGCGTGTTGCGGTAGACGGCGCCCATGCCGCTACCGCCGCTCGCAACGGTGGCGTCATCGTCGCCCATATAGATGAAGCTGTTGTTCTTGAAGTCCACGTCGAAGATGACGTGTTCGTTGCCATGGCCGATGATGGCGTCGGCGGTCTGCATGAAGGTGACGCCCTTATCGGCCGAGTAGGCCAGCGGGAATTCGCTGTTTGAGCCGACCGCTGCGCCTACCAGCACCTTGCCGTCGGGCACTGCCACGATGGCGTGGGTGGCCGAGAGCACGGTGTCATAGGAGCTGAGGTTGGTGGACCAGGAGGTGCCGGTGTAGGGCAGCCTCTGCACCAGGCCGGCTGCGGACAGCACGTAGATGGTGGTGCTGGTCTCGAAGGCGAAATCCTGGACCGCGAACCTGGGGGTCATGTTGGCCCAGTAGTCGCCGAAGTCGGGGGACCAGGCCATTACGCCTGCCGTGCCGGTCCGGGTCGTGGTTGCGCCCTGGGCGGCCCAGCCGACGATCTCGCCGTCAGGCTTATCGGTGCAGGACGGCACTACCCTCAGTATGGGCAGGTCGCTCTGTGTTACGTTGCAGTTGCCGGAAGTAACGCGGCAGTAGACGCGCTCCCAGTAGGTGCCGAGTGGCGGGATGGCCGGCAGCGGGGAGGTCACGTTGGGGTTGACGCTGGCGCGCCAGACGCTGTCGAACTCGTTGCAGATTCCCGTAACCGGGGCCACACCCAGATTGCGGTTGGCGGAGGCCAGGTAGATGGTGGTGCAGTCTGGTGACACGGCCACGTCGTTGAACCAGTCGATGGTGGTGTCTATCTCGGCCAACTGATTCCAGGTCTCGCCGTTGTTGCGAGATATAGACAGCGCTGATTCGTCGTTGGGCACGGCATCCCAGTTATACATCTGGTACCACAGGGCTCTGTTAGCGGTTGTTAACACGGCGGCGCCTAAAAAGAGTCCTGGCTGGCCGGCATAGACCGTATCAGCCAGGGAAGAGGTGACGGCGTAGGCCAGCGTGCCGTTGGCGTTCCAGTCCACTATAGCGGCGCCGATGCCGTTCTTGGCGCTGAGCGAGCAGGTGCCCTGGTTGGCCGCGCCCGTGACCGGCTTGAGAGCCGGGTACCAGCAGGGTATGGGGCAGGTGGTGGGCGAGTCGGTGAACCATGTCGGCACGGTGGCCGTGCAGGGATAACCCATGCGCTCGCCGGCCAGCAGCTTGCCCGAGGCGTAGGTGCCGTAGTATGCGATGCTGTAGATGGACTTTTCAGGGTTGTTTGAGGTATCCATCAGTACGTACGGCGTCGTGTCATCGATCCTGTATATACCGTCCTGGTTCATAGGCAGTTTGGCTGCCGGGGTAAGGCCCCCGCTGCCATAGGCGTCCAGGCTGATATAAGCCCTGCGTAGCGACGCGGATTGTCCGGAGAAATCGGATGGAAGATTCAGGTCCACGGTATTAAGATAGTTGGAGGCCGGAGATGCAAAAGTCGGCGCCGCAGGGTTCTTCACCTCTATGCCCATGTCCGGGAAGGCATAGCCCAGAGTGGTATTGGCATTTAAATCGCGGTAAGCTATATTGTAATAAGTTGCGCCGCCTCCAGCAGTTAGGTTATCTGTCGCATAGACCAATGCCATGCAGCCGTCGCTGGTATAGGTAGGGGAGAACTTAACAGCCAGGTAGTCGATGCCGGAATTGGTTGGCGTCCCGAGGGGATTGGGGGGATTGCCGTTGGGGTTGAGCTGTACAGTCCAGTCGCTCCAGGTATTGGAAGACCGTACGATTATGCGGCCGCCGTTGGCGCCGCCGACAGTTACTAAGGCTATATCGCGCCTGCCATCTCCGTAAGTTTGGGAGTAATCCGCGTACCGTATCGTTTCGTTAACATCGAGGGTCGGCGCTGTTCCGTTAAAATTACCCGCTGAGGTTCGCTTGGGTCCGGTGGCGACGCCCGTGGTTACCAGGCGGGCGGAGGCCTGGGCGTCGGATTCATAAACCTTGTAGGCGCCGGTTTCAACATAATCGACATCATTTGATCCATATCTCCAGAAGATGCCCTGGGTGGAAGAGGTAGCCGTGTCGCGGACGCCCCCGATCTTTATCACCGTGCTGACAGTGTCGCTGTTGTTGCTTACAGCCATGCCGATTACCTCGCTGCCACGCGGGTCCGGATTATGCGGGTTGACTATATCAAACCGTCCGAATAACGTCGCATCCTCACTGCCGGGCGTGACGACCGTGTCCCACTTCATGATACCCGGGTCAGCCGACACGGCATATGGCATAGATATATTAACCGGTATAACGAGTGAGGCCAGTATCAACACGGTGATTAAAACCGCAGGGATATTAGACAAATATTTTTTCATAGCAGCCTCTCAGAAGAAAAATTCGTTGATTATATATCCGGATATCGCCCACGAGCTTTGGCAGGAAAATATACAACCCCATGATATTGGGTATAATCGCATAAATATACTGAAATGTCAATAGCTAACCCAAATTCGGAGAATAGTGTTTTAAGCGCTTTGTATGAAAGATCGTCATGGTATAATGATTATCGGTGGCGTGAGCGCGTATATGAAAAACACCCCGGGCATATTTTTAATAATTGCAGGTATTTTAATACTGGCGTCCTGTCTTGGGGCCCGGGAACAAGGTCAAAATAATCAGCTTTCAACAATACAAACAGACAATTATACTGCCACTATAAATGCCAATGGGACCTTAACCTTCACTGATAAAGATGGCAATGCAATTTTAGATAGCTCTCCCCAATTCTATTTTGATTATGGCGATATATCGGTCAGGGATGTTTCCTTGACCAATCCATCATTTGAAGCAGACAGCAATCTGGATGGCATCCCCGATGGCTGGACTGTAGATAAGACTTATATCAGGCAATCCGCCGCACATGCTTCCGACGGCAATATGTCACTCAAATTCAATATGGCTGCCGCTGACGCCGCTCCGGGGGAGTGCTACTCCCCTTTCATTGAAATACCTGTAAACAGCTCATACTCCATAACACTTGATGCCTATGTCGAAAGCTTTACTTCCGGGATTGCTTATGTTTATATTTACGGTTATCCTTCTGCGGATGGCGCCGGCAGGTATAATTCGAGGTTAGCGGCGCGGGTCCCTACTGTTGATACCGGCGCCTGGAATACGGTTTCCCTGGACTGGAACCCGCCCTATGATGCGCGGTCGTTTAAATTGCTTCTCTCTTCGGATGACAATACTGTGGCCACCATCTACTTTGATAACCTGAAGGTCAGCCAGACTACTCAAATTTACCAGTCAAATGGAGACACTATCGCCACAGACGTCTTTACTTTGGGCAACGATGTTACCATCACGGCCACCGACGACACCAATCCATCGGTAACCGTTGCCCACAAATATGAATTAAACACGCATTCGCCCGATATAAGGTACACGGCAACCCTGGCCTACAAGCAGGACGTTACCGTCAACGAGGAGAGGTTTGATTTTACCGTTCCCACATCAACTGGCTTAATAATGACACGGGACCTGCAATTTGCAGAGTTCAACAAGGTTAAAGGGGAATATTATTCCGATTTATATTCTCCAAAGGTGGTTAAATTCAGAAACGGCCTGTCGTTCCCGGGCGATGATACCATGCAATCCATGAGGCTGAGGGCTACCGGTACGGCAAGTACGTGCAGTCTCTATTCGGATAATCAGTTTAACCACCCGTTTAAATACTACGTTAAAGATGGCGGTGGGGATGGCACCGACATAAGCTCTCAATCCAGGAGGGTTGGGGATAGTTACACCGCATCTGTGGCCTTCTCGATCAGCCCGGGGATCCTGCCTGAGTCACTGGTAAAAATGAGGCAGCCGGACGGGTACGAAGCGGTTTTAGTATTGGCCAACTACGCGGGCTCCGAAAGGACGGCAACGGTAAGCGCCGTGGCCTACGGCACCGGGGATACAACCAGCCCCGATTACGGGACTAAAGGTATTGTGGGCAGGGGTTTGGGCTGGACCAAGTCGCTATTTGTTGCCTGGCAGAGTGCTCCTTATGGTGACCTGAATGACTCAGGGTTTAAATCCTTGCATGATCAATTGTGCAGCGACGGGGCCGAAATTAGCGGGAATACCATTTCGGCCGACACTGATACCAGGGCGGAGGTCGAAGTCGGCCTGAGGCGGTTGTCGTCGTACGGCGCTGTAAACTGGATAGACGCTGATGCTGCTAACGGCGCTAACAACCTGGAAGATATCGCCTCCCGGGGGACGCTGAAAGGAGATGTTAATTACACATTGGATTTACTGGATGCGCAGGGCTACGGATATGCCTGGTCATATATCGATGTGACCACCAAAGGTTATGATTTGAATATGCTTAAGCCTTCTGATAACGGTGCAAATACCTCTTTCTTCTATTACAACAACAGGATAGACGACGATCCATCGGATAATGCCAGAATATACCTGTGGTCCACGTTAAATACCAGGAAGAAACCGGAACTTTATTACACCGGCGCCAATATCGACAGCCTGATCTCGCAGAGAGGGGTTCATATCGGGCATGAATATATGGCAAGCGCAGCGTTGGAAAATCATACCTGGTATGCCGATCCGGCTGATGGGAAAATAGAGATTGCCCCCGCTTTTGACAGCCAATTAGCCTACATAGCCTCAAAGCGGGCTGCCGGTTTACTCTGGACCCCGACCATGGCCCAATTTGGCGACTATTTAAAGCTGCAGCAAAATGTCCTGGTAAGCGATATCGGCGGAGGGTCCTACAGGGTAACAAATAATAACCCCGGATCCATAAGCGGCCTGACACTGCTGGCTGAAGAGGATGCAATATCTGTAAACCTGGACGGTAAAGAATTATCTTTATCGGGTGGTAGTTATAAGGGAAATAAAGTAATTTTACCAGCTTTATTGCCAGGGCAAACGGCGCTATTGTCAATCAGTTACCGGACACTGCCGTGAGTCAAGTACGATTTAAATTCGCACTTGACTTTCGCAATATGATGGCGGATAATGTTTACATACGATAGTAAGGCAATTGGGATTTTGCCTGGAGGAGGCTTATACATGAACGGTATGAATAATAGTTGGGTGAAAAAATGGCTGATGCCGCTGACAATAGCGTGCTGTGTCATGGCGCTTGTGCTGGTGACCGTGCCCATTACGGGCGTACCGGCTACTGTAATGGGTGGTTACGGTGGTGGTGGCGGTGGTGGTACCATCGGATTACCTGCTGGACCTGCTGTCTGGCCGTTCTATTACGTAGTACCGCCGTCCCCGGTAGCCCCGGCAGGTCTTTATGCCAATACCTTCACTATCACTATATTGAAACAATATGTTGATGTGAATAACATCGATCTATCCAGCTTAGCCATCGGCGGAGTGAAACCGCTTAAGACTGAGTTTACAGAGGATGGGCTGGCGGTGACGTTTGATTTCGCAGCGCTGACCGCCGGCGCTGACCATATAACTCTGACCGGCAAATATAAGGACGGCAGGGAGTTCTCCGTTACCATCCCCCTCGGGCGGTAACCCCGCAAGCATACGACCTTAGAAAGGGGGAGCGGGCAACCGCTCCCCCTTTTTTATTTAATTGGAGCAAATACATTAAAACCGGTCCCCGTTACTTACGTCTCACCGGGGTGGACGAACTGCAGGCCGGTACATCAAAGAGGCATTTTCCCGTTCGCAGTGCTGCCCTTATCTCTGTGACAGCACGAAATAGAAGAGCTAAAGGTATTATAATGAGCCATATCAACATGGCTAAAACGTAACCTGTATCACAGGTTATGGTCCATATTTTCTCCATTACAGTTTTTAAAGGTATCCGCTTTATTCCTCTTATTAAATTTATCATAGTTACTCCTTACCCGGCGGGCCGACTCTTCATAAACATGCATATATTGGTTTACCGAATCAAATATCACACGATTTATCACTGCATTCAATAGCCATCAGGATATAAAACATGACCCTGAAGGTTAAAGCTGGGCCAGAGGTTTGGTGTCAGGCCTGGTTGCCAGCTTAACCGTCAGCGACACCGTCTCTCCCCCGCGCCGGCAGGTTACCTGGATTACATCCCCTGCACTCATTCGCCAGATGGTCTTGACCAGCTCGGACATCGATTGTACTTCCACGTTATTGATGTCGAGTATGACGTCATTTGCCTTCAGCCCGGCGGCGGCGGCCGGGGAGCCGTCCTCCACGTTGGTGATGATGACGCGCCGCGCCGCGCCCGTTATAGACCCGGTCAGCTGCGGCTTCATGTCTTCAGCGATGATGCCCAGGTAGGGGTGGTAGGGTTGGCCGATAGTGACAACGTCGTCGAAAATAAACCTGGCCGTATTCATGCTTATGGCGAAGCCCACGTTTTGTGCAAACAGGGCATGGGCGCTGTTGATGCCGATTACCTGGCCGTCCAGGTTAACCAGGGGCCCGCCGCTGTTGCCGGCATTGATGGCCGCGTCGGTCTGGATCATATCGTAGTATGGCACCCCCTGCATGACGAACGAGCAGTTGCGCTTGCTCACGATGCCGGTAGTGGCCGAGCTGATGCCGTCGGCGGCGGACAATCCGAGCGGATTGCCCAGGGCGATTACCGGGTCACCCATCCGCAATTTGTCGGAATCGCTGAAAGTGGCGGCCTGCAGGCCGGCGGCATTTATTTTCACGACCGCCAGGTCCAGCAGCGCGTCAGGAAATACCTTTACAGCTTCGAAGGTGCTCCTGTCATATAGCGTGACCCATACATTTTTAGAGTCCTCCACTACGTGGCGGTTGGTTAGTATATAGCCGTCGGGCCTGACGATTACGCCGGAACCGCCTTCAAATACAGGTTTATTCCCTGATAGCCTGTTTTTTTCCGTGTAGATAAATACAACAGACGGCATCGCTTTTTCAATGGCGGATGCGTACGTGGGAGGCGGAGTTAGTGTATAAGCAGCTCTGGCTGCCGGGTCGGTCACTGCAGCGGGCGCCTGCGCCGTTACCGGCGGGTACAGGCTTGTTGCTAAAGCTGCAGCGCAGAGCACGAGGATGAAAGCTCTGCCCAGCCATACAAGCCTGTTTCCGTTGTCAGTGACCCGAGTATTTGTGCCCATGTCTTAAGCCTAACCCGTAATAAGGCCGTTGAACATGGCCTGTTAGTCCCTGTTTACGTAAATACATGTAGTACTTTAGTAAGAATTGGAGAAAGGCCTTGCGGCGCCGGATGGCGCCATCAAAAAGAAAGCGGCGCAATAGGTAACGCCGCCGAACGGGAAGAGTCTGCTTTAATTAAAAGTATCTTGCAGCCCGGGTTCGGCGAATTTGAACCCCTTCTCCTTAACGAGCTTCAAGCAGGTATCTGCTACAACGGGGTCATAGAGTTTGCCCCTGTTGACGGATATTTCCTCGAGCGCTTTATCGATACCCAATGCCGGCCGGTAGGGACGTGATGAAGACATGGCCTCAAACACGTCTGCAACTGCCAGTATCCTGGCCTCGAGTATTATATCCTTATCGCGGAGCCGCTGCGGATATCCAGACCCGTCCAATCTTTCATGGTGCTGCCATACGGTCAGGGCAATGGGCAGGGGAAGGTCCAGGCCGGCAAGTATGATGTAGGCATTTTGTGGATGCAACCTGATCATGCCCATGTGCATTTCATTGAGCTGGATCCGGTACATAAGTATCTCCAGCGGCACGGCAAGTTTGCCCGAATCATGTATATACGAGCTCAAACGGATGATTTCGATTTGCTCCTGCGGAAGGCACATCTCGGCGGCTATAGCGCAGGTAAGCTCGGACACACGGCGCTCGTGGTTGGCTGTATAGGGGTCCCTGCCTTCGTGAAATTTCGACGTGGCCACAATGATATGCTGCAGCGCTTCGCGGTACTTTTCGAGTTGTACCAGTGCCCTGCGCAGCTCCTCATTTTGCCCCTCAAGCTCGGCCTTTTGTGCCTGCAGTTCATGTACGAGTTTAACCAGGTCCTGCATCTTTTTGCCCGCCGTCATCTTTTATAGCAACCCTGCCGGCCACACTTCTTGTTCTCCTGTCACACCTGTAAATACACAGGGTTATTCCAGCCTGTGATATTCCAAACATATTATCCTATGTGGCAAATAAAATCAACCATGGCGGTACCCTTAAGTATATCCTTTAGATACGACGCGTGCACAGTGTTGACACGAGCTATTATTAATGATAGTCTTATCAGCCAGATACGGTTTGTAGTTTATTTTACGAAGGTAAGGGTGATGCAGGCGGTAATATTGTGCGGCGGTTTGGCCGTGAGGCTGGGCAGTCTGACCGAGGGCTGTCCCAGGTCCATGCTGCAGGTATGCGGTCGTTCCTTTTTCGGAGAGCAGATACAAGGGCTGGAGGGCAGTTGTGCTCAGTGTGATAATTCCCGCCCGTAACGAGGAGAAGACGATTTACGCAGTTGTAAGAGCAGCAATCCGGCAAGCCGATGAAGTAATCGTCATAGATGATGGAAGTGTTGATGCCACCTCTCAGATTGCCGGGGAAGCCGGCGCCAGGGTTCTCGTCAACGCAGGGACAAGAGGCTATATCGAATCATTGAAGACAGGGTTCCGGCAGGCTGCAGGGGATATCATCGTTACCTGTGACGCCGATGGGGAGCATAACCCGGAGGACATACCCCTGCTGATTGAGCCGATTCAAACCGGCCGGGCGGACCTGGTTTTTGGAACGAGAAGAAAGGTGCCGCGGATATCTGAGAAATTGATCAACCGGCTTACCGGACTTCGGATCAACCTGTCCGATTCGTGCACCGGATTCAGGGCTTTAAGGAAAGACCTGGCGTTAAAACTGGAATTGAAGGGTAAATGCACCTGCGGTATTTTTGCCCTGGAGGCCGGCCATTACGGGGCAAGAATTGATGGCATTCCGATCACGACGGTTTCTGTAGATAAGCCCAGGAAAATTGCCTGGTTTCATGCTGAGCAGACCCTTTGTGTACTCGGCTGGTTACTAAGTGGACAAGGGCAGAGAAGCCTTAACAACAATAAACGTACGTAAGGAGGAGACAAATGAGGGTTTTCATAGCAGGAGTTGATGGCTACTTGGGCTGGCCGCTGGCGCAATACCTGGCGGCGCGCAAGCACGAGGTCGCAGGCTGCGATTCCTTCCTGCGCAGGAAATGCGTAAAGGAGATAGGTAGCCAGTCAGCTACGCCTATCAAATCCATGGAGAGGCGGCTGGATGCTTTTCGTGAGCATTACCCGCAGGGGCTGATGTTCAGGGAGGGTGACCTGCAGGATTACAAATTTGTGTTTGAGTTCTTCAAGGACTTCCAACCCGAGGCCATTGTGCATTTCGGTGAGATCCCGTCTGCGCCCTACAGCATGATCGATGTACAGCACAGCACCTTCACCCACACTAATAACCTCACGGGCACGATTAACATGCTCTATGCCATGAAGGAAGTGTGCCCTAAGGCGCACCTGGTTAAGCTGGGCACCATGGGTGAATACGGCACGCCCGATGTCGACATTCCCGAGGGATTCTTCACCATAGAATACCGTGGCAGGAAGGCCACGCTGCCCTTCCCGCGCCTGGCTGGGAGCTGGTACCACCAGACCAAGGTGCACGATTCGAACAATATCATGTTCGCCTGCAGGATCTGGGGACTGCAGTCCACCGATATCATGCAGGGTGTGGTCTTCGGCACGCGCATCGATGAGATGGGCTCGGACGATAGATGGCTCACCCGCTTTGATTTTGACGAATGCTTCGGCACGGTCATCAACCGCTATTGTGCCGAGGCCGTCATCGGCCATCGCCTGTCGCCTTTTGGTATGGGTGGGCAGACGCGGGGATTTCTGCCGTTGAGGGACTCGATGCAATGCCTGACCATCGCTATCAACAATCCGCCCAAAGAGGGTGAATACCGGGTGTTCAACCAGTTCGAGGAGCTGTACTCGGTGACCGAGCTGGCGGAGAAGGTCAAGAAGGTGGGCGGTGAGTTTGGCCTCAAGGTGGAGGTTGAGCATATAGAGAATCCGCGCAAAGAGATGGAGGAGCACTACTACAACCCCGATCATAAGCACCTGCTTGACCTGGGCTATCAGCCCACGCATGGGGTGGAGCAGGAGATGCGGATAATGATGAAGGACCTGATCAAATATAAGGACAGGATAGAAGAGAAACGGGAATGCCTGATACCTGAGGTGAGATGGGACGGCACGAGGAGGAAGTCGAAAGCGCTCAAAGCGGTAACAGCCTGATATGAAGGTAATCATCACCGGCGGCTGCGGTTTTATCGGCGCCAACCTGGTCAAATACCTGGCCGGCAGGGGCATCATGGTGAGGGTACTGGACAACCTGTCCACGTGCTCCAGGCAGTTTGCCTGCAGCGGGGCTGCCGATGGCAAAACCCGCAACCCGGGTTTAGACCTGGTCGTTGGCGATATCCGGGATAAAGAGGTTGTAAACAGCAGCGTGCAGGGCATGGACGCTATAGTCCACCTTGCCGCTCATACCGGGATCGTCAAGTCTCTGGAAAACCCGGCTGAGAATTTTGATATCAATGTAGCCGGCACAGTCAACGTATTGGAAGCCTGCCGTCGTAATGGTGTAGGCAAATTTATCTTTGCCTCTTCCAACGCGGCCGTGGGACAGCAGGTGCCGCCGGTTGACGAGCTGAAATTACCCAAACCGATCTCGCCCTATGGCGCTGCCAAGCTGGCGGGCGAGGCGCTCTGTTCGGCATACTACCAGTCTTATGGCATAAAGACCGCCGCTTTGCGCTTTGCCGGCTGCTACGGACCTTACTCCGAACATAAGACCAGCGTGGTTATCAGCTTCATGAAAATGGTAAAGGAAGGCAAACCTGTCACCATCTACGGTGATGGCAACCAGACCAGGGACTTCATCCACGTGGAGGATGTTTGCCAGGCTATTTATCTTTGCCTGGCCAAGCCCGAAGCGCAAGTAGATCCGCAGGATTGCTGGGGTGCGGTTTTCCAGGTTGCCACCGGTGTGGAAACTACGATTAACAGGCTGGTTGCCATAATAGGGGAGATAACTGGAAAGAGCATACAGGTAGTTCACCAGCCGGAGCGTAAGGGGGAGATCCGCCGTAATTACTCGGATATCAGCAAGGCCGGTGCGGTGCTTGGCTTCAAGCCGGTGGTTACGCTCCAGCAGGGATTGCGTGATTTATCAGAATGGTTAAATAAAGCAAACAAATGAAAATCTGTGCAATCATACCGGCCTGTAATGAGGTAGAGACGGTAGGCGAAATAGTACGCCAGACCAAAGAATATGTTACTGATATCTTCGTAGTTGATAATTGCTCTAATGATGAGACAGCGGAAGTTGCCAGGCAGAATGGTGCTCGAATTATTCCACATCCTGATAAGAGGGGTTACGGTGCTGCTCAATATGCCGGACATATGTTCGCAATTCACGAAGGCTATGATTATATCCTTCAATTGGATGCGGATGGGCAGCATGATCCCAAATATATCCCCAAATTGCTTGAAGCCATGCAGAATGGAGATTACGACATTGTCCTTGGAAGCAGATTTCTAACTGGTAGTTATAAAAATCTATCGTTTGTCAGAACAATAGGGATCATATTTTTCTCACGAGTCGTTAGCTTTTTAGGCCATACTACGATTACAGATGTCACCTCCGGTTTTAAAATATACAAAGTGAGTAGCCTTCAGCTTTTGAGCAAACCGTCTGATATAAACCCTGCAGTGGAACAGATGATGGAAATTGCTAAAAAAGGCATGAAAATTGGAGAGGTTCCAATTGAGATGCTGGCTCGCAATGCCAGCACATCGCATCTTAATCTCGGAAGGTTTGCTATGTATCCATTCCGTGGTCTCTGGGCGGTGGCGAAAGTTATGTTGTTCAGATAAATGTATTATCCAACAAGAAAGAACTAGAATGATTAACCACGCAGTATTGAGTGTTGATCTTGAGTTTTTCACAGATACCTTTGCATTTCAGAAACTCAGCAGGAAATGGGAATATGGAGAAGCTGGTGAGGCAGGCGTCGAAAAACTATTGAAATTGTTTGAAAAACACAACATTAAAAGCACTTTTTTCGTAGTTAGCGGACATGTCGAATCCCATAAGCAGCTATTAAACCGTATCAGAAACGGTGGCCATGAAATTGCCTCTCATACAATGACTCATAGGTCGCTTTTAAACCTTACCGATATGGAGATATTGAGCGAGGTATGTGACTCAAAAAAAATGCTGGAAGACGCAATAAGTGCTGAAGTGCTGGGCTTTAGAGCGCCGGCGTTCGGGATAAACACTAAAATAGCAACTGCCATAGAGCAAAGCGGCTATCAATATGACAGCTCTGTTGTACCCTGTCTACGTATTCCAGGCTGGTATGGCTTTCCCAGAGCGCCTAAACAACCATTCACCATTCGCGAGCTTTTTCCCACTGTGAATTCGGATCTAATGGAATTCCCCATCGCTGTAAATCCAGTCATCCGCATGCCAATATCCGGCGCATGGATGCGTATTTTTGGCATTCGCTATACAATGTGGGGCATAAAATCATTACTGCGGCGGGGGATTGTGCCGGTTCTGCATGTACATCCTTGGGAGCTTGTTTATTTGCCCCGTTTACGAGGCATTCCATGGCGGGCATACTACCACACTGGAGCACATACATTTAAGATGATTGAGCAAATTATCACAGGTGTGGGTGCCACATTTATTACAATAAGAAGTTTATTAGAGATGAATTCTTTGAAAGGGGCTGGGTTATAAGCATAGTACCTATTAAGGGATAGTAATTCACAGGAAGGATTCTGTAAAGATATTTGAATTCATTTTTTCCCAATAAAGGGGGAAAGTAAAAGCGATGGATTCCTTTACGCTGGTTATAGGTTGAGGTTGTCTAATGAATTATACGAAAGAACCATCAATATTCAGTAAAAAGATGAGACGCATTCCAGAGAGAGCCAGATCAAAAGGCTATAGTGGAATATTTGGCAACATACAATTTATTTGTTGCTACGCCAAGGTCAAGATAGCTGATTTGTTGGCCCGCCATTGCCCGATTCCCGGACTGAGGGAGTTCCTTTATAGGCAGATGGGAGTTAGAATAGGCAAGGGAACCGATGTTTCGTGTGATGTTTATATTGATGTGGTATGGCCGGAGCTAATTTCGATTGGTGAAGGTTGCGGAGTAGCTACAGGCACTGTTCTTTTAGTCCATCAAAGAGACCTGCGGATATACAGCGTAGGGGATCATGTACACGATTTGCCATATATACTTAAGCCAATAAAAATAGGGAATTATGTATCAATTGGAACAAAATCTATTATTTTCCCCGGGGTAACCATTGGAGACGGTGCTTTCATAGGTGCTGGTTCTATTGTCAGGCATGATGTGGCACCATATACCTTGGTAGCAGGAAATCCTGCATCGCTGATCAAAGATTTTAAGCATGATTCAGGTTTGGATAAGAATGAAGGGAACAGAGGCAAAGAAGGGTAGTTTATGCCACGGAATTCGTTTCTAGAACTTGATATAGTGGGTAGCGCAAACATGATAAACCAGAGTGCAAAATTAACTACTCCCTGCTCCTATTACATACTCAAATTTGAGGGCAGTAGCCTGACTGACGATGGGTGAGATATTATCGAGGATTAAAGACATTGCGGAGTTGGTCCGGGAGGCAACCTCACAGACCTAAAGAGATTGGACCTCCTCAGACATATAATACAAGGAGGGTAAAAACATGGCTGGAAAGAGCAGTCCACGTTAGAATATGAGAGGGTAATTGCAAAACCGGTTGAATGAGCTCATTTAGATAGAATGTAATTGTGCATGAATAATAATTAAGGTGGTATTTGATGAATCACATTCACGCTTCATTTATTCACGGTGAAAATTTCAGATGTGGTCACAATGTCATTATTGAAGATGATATAGTTGTCAGTGATGATGTTAAACTGGGGCATAATGTTACACTCAAGAGCGGCACGCGGATAATGAGTGGTGTTGATCTGGCTGACTACGTCAAAACAACGGGAATCTGCATAATAGGCAATGGTGTGGGCGCACGAACAGGAGCTTGTATATCAAAATCTTTAATCATAAATGATAATGCGTTTATCGGTCCTGGAGTAATGACTAATCATACTAAGAATGTAATGCATAAGAGAAATTTGAAGGAAGTTCAGCTCATAACCAGGATAGGTTATGGAGCAGTGATTGGCAGTATGACCTCTATTATTGCGGGGCTTATCATCGGTGATAATGTAGTTATTGCTGCTGAAACCAATGTCTATAAAGATATTCGTGAAGCCGGAGTTTATGGCGGAAATCCCATGAGAAAGATAAAGGATGTTGACCCTGCCTTTATACTGAAAAGGCCAAGTAATTATCGAGAATATGAGTTTGACCAAGAGCTTCTAAAGAAGTATTTGCCCAAATGGATTGGATTTGCCAATTAAAGCATAAAGGTTCCAAAATGCTTAGGTTTGCCTCAGGAAAATATTCATTCTGAAAAGGATGCCGAATTTACGAAAAGATGTAGTATGGTAACTGGCATGGCAAGAAAATAATGTTCAGAATGTCACCCGGGCTGTTATAACAGGAAGGGATTTTTTAAAAGGCGAAAGTGGGAGTAGCCGTAATTTTAGTAGGTTCCCTTACGGAAGAAGCGGCGCAGAAAGAAACATCTGTATTGTGTGACAAAGCTAAAAGGAAGCTCGCAGATGAATATTTGCATAATAAACCCGACAAGAATAATCCGTCCTGGAATTATCGGATTGTCCAAACATCTAGAATCTAGAAACCATAAGGTGATAATATTAACGCCTACCAAACCGGAGAAATATGAACTAGAGGGCTTAAATTCTGTTTCAATAGAAGTATATCCGTCTATATTCATCCCTAAGATAAGATATACGATACCCAATTTCTTAACTCAATTAATAATTATTAGAAAATTAGTGCAGAGGGAAAATATCGACCTTATTCATATATGGACATATTTTTATGCTGCCGTTTGGATTCCGTTTCTCTATTGTAAGATCAAACATGTGCCGAACGTAATAACAGTCGCCAATTTTCCAGGAATTTCATGGCATTATGGTTCTAGAATTGTTGATTTTATAGCGAAACTATATTCTGTATCTATGGGCAGGGTGTTGTTACGAGGTTGTAGCAAAGTGATTCTTTTAAATAGTAGCGCCATGCAAGGTGCGCATGAAATTGGAATAAAGGTAAATAAACTACTAGTAATTCCGAATGGAGTGGAGCCTGCAAGTACTGGCGCTATCTCCAGTAATACGGACATCAGGAAAGGACTTGGCATTGAAGATAACCAAAGAATGATACTCAATGTAGGCCGCTTGGTCCCTGTGAAAGGGATCGACACGCTTATAAAGATCACTGAACAACTGTTAGATGATGGCTACAATGTTAAGACTGTCATAGTTGGCGATGGTCCATATAGAAAGCAGTATGAAGAAAGTGCCCGGTATTTAGGAAAAAATATTGTCTTTACTGGCTTCAGAAGTGATATCTCGGAACTAATGGTAGCATGTGATGTATTTGTATTACCTTCACTAGCAGAAGGGTTACCGAATGTTTTGTTAGAGGCAGCAATCTGCAGTAAACCTATAGTTGCAAGTAATACGGGTGGTGTATCCGATATCATAATTCATGGAAAAACTGGTTTGCTTGCCCAGCCGAAAGATGTGAAAACATTTGTACATTATATCGAAATGGTTCTTACCAATACTGGATCATTAAAATTAGGCGCTCAGGCCAAGAAGCATGTTGAGGACAATTTCCAATGGCAAAGCATTGTAGACAAATTGGAAAAAGTATATGAATCTCTATTAATTGAAAATAATGAAAAATGAATATTCACGTGGTTCCATTATATATGAAACAGATTCCATCTCAAGAAATTTGCAGGGATTATCTATGGGTGAATCTTAAATAGGATAAGTTGCGGCCAATAAACGAAGAGTTTTATGAACCGGTGATGTTGCAAGGAGATACACAAAATGAGGATATGTATTATTACACCTGCATATAGGTGGGGTGACGGCGCAGTGTATTTAGCACAACTTATCCAAATATTGGAGCCAATGGCCGATAGCATCCATGTTATCACAGGATCAACTTCCGAAGCATTCAAGTTAATGCTGAACAAAAATATATACGTCGTGAATATTGAGCACCATAGCGCTAATAATATGGCGATGAAGCTGTGTAAATATATAGTTTCGCAATTAAGAATTTCCAGGGAACTACTTAAGGTATCTAACCAAATTGATACCGCAGTCTTTTTCTTCGGCTCTAGTCTTATAATTCCAATGTTAACAGCAAAGGTAGCACAAATAAAAGTATTATTAATAGTGACTGGTTCAATATCAGAGTCAGTAAAATGGATTTATAAAGGGAGGGGGGGACACATTTTTTATTACGTGGCTAGAATGAACGAAAAAATCAATTATTTTTTATGCGATAGGATAGGGATAATGTTGATGTCGTGCCAAAGCAGCATCCGCTCTTTAGGGTTGGACCATTACAAAGGAAAAATTGTGCCATTTCCCATAGTTGTTCTGGATAAGAAGCAATTCAATATCGGCAATAGACTATGTGATAGGGGTCACATCATAGGATATGTTGGGCGTTTAAGCAGAGAAAAGGGCGTGCTTCAACTTGCTAGGGCAATACCACTCATGTTATCACGAAAAAGCGATCTGAGCTTTATAATAGTTGGTACTGGCCCATTAATGTACGAGATGAAACAGATACTAGAGAAAAGTGGATGTTTGGACAAAGTGCAATTCACCGGGTGGGTGCCTCATGAGGAAGTAGCAGTCTATATGCATAAATTGAGATTCCATGTTCTTCCCTCGTACACTGAGAATTTTGGCGGGGCTGGTCTTGAGGCGATGGCCTGTGGTGCAATTTCAGTGGCAAACGCTGTTGGCGGCCTTCCTGATGTTATAGTGGACGGCGAGACAGGTTTTCTATTGAAGGATAATGAACCACAGACCATAGCTGATAAGATTCTTGAAGTTTGGGATAACCCTGATTTATGTAAAATTCAAAATGCAGCTAATGTATTTGTCGAGAAGAATTTATTGTGCGAGAAAGTCGTGGAAAATTCATTGCAAATGCTTGCCAAAATGGATTCGACGGCAATGAGGAAAGGGAGTAGGACAAATTGAGCTGGAAGATACCTTTATTTAAAATATATTGGGATGACAAGGATATAAATGCGGTATCATCGGTGTTAAAAAAAGGCTCAGATTGGGCTAAGGGACCAGAAGTTGCCAAATTTGAAAGAGAAATTTGTGAGTATATGGGAATAGAATATGCTGTTACTGTAAATTCAGGCACAACTGCCCTGCATGCTGCTCTTATTGCCTATGGCATAGGTAATGGGGATGAGGTAATCGTTCCCTCGTTCACTTTTATAGCAACTGCTAATGCCCCGCTCTTCGTAGGAGCAAAACCGGTATTTGCAGATATAGAAGAGGAGACCTATGGCTTGGACCCAGTGGATGTAGAAAAGAAAATTACTCCCAGAACAAAGGCAATTATTCCCATCCATTACGGTGGTGAAGCATGTCATATTAAGGCGCTAAAACGAATTGCCGAAAAACATCACCTGATCCTTATAGAAGATGCTGCCGAGTCCCTTGGTGCAATGGTTAATGGAAAGAAAGTTGGGACTTTCGGCGATTCAGCTATTCTCAGTTTTTGTGCCAATAAAGTAATTTCAACCGGTGAGGGCGGCGCTATACTAACAGACTCCATGGATATATATAAAAAACTGACTTTGATATGCAATCATGGCAGATTAGAAACGGGGGATTATTTCTCTTCAACGGAGCAAATGGAGTATGTGGCGCTGGGATATAATTTCCGCATGTCGACAATGACCGCTGCTCTGGGTCTGGCTCAGTTGGGGAAGTTAAACAATATTATCCATAAAAGAATAGAAAACGCACAATACATGAGTCAAAAGCTCTCGATGATTAAAGGTGTAAAGGTTCCCTTGGTTCCACAAGGGTTTTCCCACGTATATCAACTATATACCATACGTCTAAACGAACGTGGAGATTTAAGAGACAAACTAATGAACTACCTTATCAGCAAAGGTATAATGGCGAAGGTGTATTTTTACCCTGTCCATCAGACCAGTTTTTACCGCCAGCAGTTTGGATATTGTCAAGGCTGGTTGCCTATTACTGAAAAGATTGCCGCAGAAGTCCTGACTCTGCCCATGTATCCCACCTTAACCAAAGAAGAGATAGACTATATAGCAAAGACAGTTGAGAACTTTTTGATAAAAGGTAAATAGAAATGAGCAAGATGATGAAAGGAAAAGTAGTGCTGGTTACCGGGGGTACTGGCTCCATAGGTAGCGAGATAGTACGGCAGTCTCTAAACGAAGGTGCTAGTAAGGTTGTTGTGTTCAGTCGTGACGAGGTAAAGCACTTCATGATGAGGAAAAAATTCTCGAATACCAGGCTTGAGACAATTGTTGGTGATGTGAGAGATTTAAGTAGCATAGAGCAAGCTTTTTACAGGTTCAACATTGATATTCTATATCATGCGGCGGCAATGAAGCATGTAGTTATGTGCGAGGATTTCCCTTTGGAGGTAGTGAAGACCAATATCTTGGGCACTCAAAATGTTGTTGACCTGGCCTTAAAATATGCCATTCCCAGGGTAGTAACTATAAGCACAGATAAGGCTGCTAATTCCGCAAATGTGATGGGTGCATGCAAATTTATCGCAGAGCGAATAACGCTGAATGCGAACAGAGTTGCCAGGCATGAACAATCATTTTCCTGTGTACGCTTCGGTAATGTGGCTAATTCTCGCGGTTCCGTAATTCCTGTTTATGTGGAGAGTCTATTGAATAATAAACCTCTTGAGGTGACTGACCCTGAGGTAACCCGATTTATCATGGCAATTAGCGAAGCGGTTAAACTTGTGCTAAAGGCCACAGGCTATATGCGGGGCGGTGAGATTTTTATTTTGAAAATGAAGGCGTTCAAATTGGGAGACTTGGTGGATGTGATTGTGAACAGAATTGCACCAAATTTGAAAATAGCCAAAGAAGATGTCAAGGTAATCAACAGTGGCTTAGTTACCGGCGAAAAACTCCACGAAGATTTAATGAGTGATATGGAAGCTCCTCGTTTATATCAGTTAAAAGACATGTACGTGTTATTGCCTGATAATAATATCAATGGTAAATACGCCGCTTTAACTAAAGCGAGATTCTCACGATATTCATCATATGATACAGAGCTATTATCAAAGGATGAGATAGAACAGATTATACAAAAATATATTGAAGAACGTACGCTAATAAGATAATAGAATGATCTTTAAAGAAAGGCAGAGAGGTAACTGGTGAAATCGGTGGTCATCATAGGGGCTGGTGGCTTCGGTAGAGAAGTATTGGAGATATTCAAAGACCAGAATGCAATATCTCAGACGTGGGACATTCTGGGTTTCATAGATGAGAATGATAAACTAATTGGCAAGATAGTGAACGGTTACCCGGTACTGGGGGGATTGGCTTGGCTCAAAGATTATAATAGACCGGGTATGGGCTGTGTATGTGCTGTGGGCAATTGTGAGACACGAAGAAAGGTCATTGAGAAGCTGCAGGAAGTTGGTGTCAATTTCTACAATGCCATCCATCCATCGGTGATAATATCAGAGTTTGTTGAACTGGGCAAGGATGTAATTATCTGCGCCGGCTCGATACTGACCGTAAATATAAGGATCGGAGACCACGTGCATATCAATTTAAACTGTACAGTAGGACATGATGCAGTTATAGGAGACTACTGCACAATAAATCCCCTTGTAGCCGTCAGCGGCAGCGATCGCTTAGGTGAGGGCGTATATGTCGGCAGTGGGGCTACATTAATTCAAGGAATATCGGTCGGAGACTGGTCAGTAATAGGGGCTGGAGCAGTAGTCATCGATGATATTTCCTCAGAAGTGATAGCTGTAGGAGTGCCTGCCAAAGTGATAAAGAGTGACCGTCTCTCCTAAAACTCAGCTAGACGGAATACCAATTTTGTGTCCAATAATCAGATTACTCAGTTAGTTTCGCCTTGATAAACGGGGTGCATTACATCGGCTTGATTAACGGGGTGCATTACAATAGTATGAACAACCAATTGTTACGCGATAGAAAACCATATCTATCTCCTGTAGTTTGTTTTATATCGGTTATAGGATTGATCGTCCTTACAACTTTAGCAGTTTTACTAGACATTCCAGTTCTACGGCAAATTTTGGGTCTCTTATTATTAACCACATTACCAGGTTTACTCATTATTCACCTTCTTAAGCTTCATAGATTAGCATTGCTTGAGAAAAGCATATTAATTATTGGACTTGGCCCCGCTTTTTTAATGCTATTCGGCTTAATTTTAAACCAAGTATGCCTAATGGTTCACTATAGGACTCCATTTGACACAAATGTTCTGATATTTGTTTTAAGCGGTGTATTAACATTGCTAGCTATTGGCTCTTATGTGCTAAATAAAGAGGCCTTTTTCTCTTTCCCAGTTCAATTTGAATTAAATAAACGGGGGAAATGGTGTCTGCTTCTACCTTTTATTTTCCCGCTACTTGCTGTATTAGGCGCCCACTCTATAAATACTTCCGATAATAACCAAATTCTGCTTGCCTTGTTTTTCTTAATTCCCATTTGCATCGTATTAATAACCATGGTAAGTCAAAATGGCTCAGCAGGCACTTATTCATTAACAATACTAATGATAAGCATATCCCTTCTTAGCAGCTTATGGCTTAGGTCAGAGCACATTATGGGGCGTGATATGCATACGGAATATTATCTTTTCCAAATGACAATGGTCAATAAACATTGGCAGGTGATAACTAACTCTTCATTAGATGCCTGCTTTAGTATATCTGTGCTTCCAGCTATTTATCAGACTATTTTAAATATGGCGGCACCTGAATACTTGTTTAAAGGAATTTATGTTGTCCTTTGCAGCTTCAGCCCTTTAGCGGTATTCATAATATCAAAGAGATATTTGCCACATGTTTATGCCTTTTTGGCTGCGCTATTTTTTAGTTTCCAGAGTTATTTCTTACTCACTGCGTGTAGCGCAAGAACAAATATAGCCCAGTTCTTCTTTGCGCTTTTCATGATGGTGTTGTTTGATAATATGATGCCAAAGATGAAACGAGTTACTCTGTTAATAATATTCATGCTTGCCATCATTATTTCGCATTACACTACCACATACATATTCCTTGCTGTGTTATTTTTTATGTGGTTGATAGGTTTGACTCTTAACAAAGTCTGGCCCTCTTCAAGTAGTGTTACGTACACTCTGATCATACTATGTTTAGCGTTGATGTTCATTTGGTATGCCCAATTAGTTGAGAGTCCCTTTACGGGGGGGATATTGTTTGTTTCTGAGTTATTGGACCGGTTCGGCTATTTCTTTATCGCTGAAGCGAGAGCAACAGAGATAAATTACATAATGGGCGTGGGTATGGCATCCAAGGACTTCGTATTCTGGTTGCGATATGTTGTTACCTGGATTTCCTTTGTTCTTATCGCTGTGGGTATCATTGGCACTATAATTAGGTCTCAAAATAAGTCATCTACTTTTGTGGAAGGAAGTTTATTCTCAGAATTTGTTGGATATAATTTGAATAGAAACTTTCTCATTGCGGCTTTGGTCTGCTGTGGAATATTATTAGTTGAAGTAGTAACCCCATATCTTTCCATAGGCTATCGATCAACACGTGTATATCCTCAGTTGGTAGTCATTTTAGCTACTTTCTTTGTGATGGGTGGCATTATAGTATCAAAATATCTTAGATTGAATCCTCGTCTACTAATCCTATTGATATTAATTATTTACTACATATCAACTACTGGCTTGTTACAACAGATAACAGGTCAGGGTGCAAGTTTGGCATTGAATCCGCGCGGACCCTTGATGGATGTTGAACTTATTCATGATCAGGAAATCCCGGCTGCTATTTGGCTAAAGGAACACGCTGAAGAAAACACTCTTATCTATTCTACCGATTATGTTAGTCATATGAGGCTAATAAGCCAGGGTCTGCTTCCACCTGACATAATTAACTTTACAAGCTTCCTCGAACGGAAAACCCATGGCTATCTCTATTTGAGCTATAATAATGTAGTGAATAATAACATTAGAACCGAGACAAAATCTTATGCCCTAGATGATTATTCTAGTAGGCTTGTGGGTATGAATAGAATCTATTCCAATGGTGGCTCAGACATTTATAAATGAAATTAGATAAATTGATATTGTCAGGTCAATTAATAATTCTTATTTTCTTCTGACCTTATATGTCTTAATCGCCTGTTTGAACAATACTATATCTGTTTGGGTGAAACCTTTTATCATATAAAGTACCCCAAAATATATTATTACCGCTAATAAAATCAGTACTATCAGATTAATATTGATAAAATACTGTATGAAAAGTGCCATTATTATACAAGCTACCGCTGGCTTAATAACGATTTTGTGCAGTGGCAAGGAATGAAAATAATGGGAAACAAAATAGAAGCAAAGTACAACCAGTATTGATTCAGCAGCTATTGTGGCAATTGCTGATCCGATAAGACTGAAATAGGGAATAAGGATAAGGTCTAGAATGCAGGTTAATACTGCGCATATACCACAGGCAATTGCTGATTGCCTCTGCTTTTCTATTGCTATTAGTATCCTCCATAAAGGGATGTATATAAAAAATAGCAAAATATCCCATGCCAGAATTTGAAGGACATTTATAGAGTTAGCGAATTTTTCGCCATAAAAGAAAGGGATAATTTTAATAGATAGCAGCATTGTTCCCGTTGCTAAAGGCAAACCGATATAAAACATATATCTTATTAATGTTGCATAAGTGAATTTCAGCGCGCCTATAGAGGATACGAATAATGCTGACATCATCGGAAAAAGGGCTGTCCCTACCATGATTGGAATTGGTCTCAGTGTTAGTACCAATTTATAAGCAGCGCTATACCATCCAACGACGGCATCTCCCTTCAAGGCGGACAGAATTATGGTATCTATTTGGGTGAAAATTGGGATAGTCGCGACTCCTATAGCCATTGGAGTTGCAACCGTCGCTGCTTTCCGCCATAAATCGAGGTCAATCTCTATTTTTGGTGTTGTGAACTTCCATTTACAGATAATAAAACTAAGCACAACATCAAATGCGCTGCTTAGAACAAAAATATAAGCGATTTGGATTAGGCCATATCCGCTGATTAAGGCAGCAAAGCCAAGTGAGGTTCTTATTATTAGAATGAGGGCTGTGGTAAAACCAATGTATTCCATTTTCTCAAAAGCCAAAAATACTGCTCTAAAGGTATTAGCGAACGAATTAAGTATGATATAAAAAGAAAAGACTATAATTGTTTCTACAGTCTCTGGAGAACGCCCCATTAAGTTAATTACCATCAGTATTAACCCAAACACCGTGATAGATAGGATAGCCTTTATAACAAGAATATTTCCTAGATATTTTGGGGCAACAGATCTGTCACGAGCAATATCTCTAGCCATAAAAGTACTGAATTCGAGATCAATAGGTATGGAGAATAGCGCGATAAATGAGAGCGCAAACGAATATTCGCCAAAAATCGTATCACCAAGTATGCGGGCAAAGGTAATTGTAAAAAAAACAGTTAGCAAAGTAGAAATAATCTGGCTAACATATAAAAATATGGTATTCTTAAGAATAAGCTGAATCGGTTTCATCCATTTATCCAGGGAGCATATTTGAAAGACACTTATGGTAATTAATTATGTGACAAAGTGTAATACCTTGGACTTCACCTGACAACTTAAGTCTCATTGACAGTAACAATATTTTTTAGTTATAACTGACCTTATCCCGCATTTAGCAGCAAGTCGCCTTAGTATCCAGTCGTTGTGGCTATTCTTACCAAGTTTCTGTGTCTGTATCTTCTGCACACTTGTGTCAATATGCATTTCAATCCACGGTTACGCTCTTGGCCAGGTTGCGCGGCATGACGATGGAGCAGCCCCTCTCTTTGGCCGCGTGGTAGGCTATTAGTTGCAGGGCCACGTTGTTGAACAGCGGGGAGACAAGCGGGTCGGCCGCGGGCACATAGATAACCCGGTCAACGTACTTCTCCACCTCGTCGTCACCCTCGGCGGCCAGCGCCATTACAGGGGCTTCACGCGCCTTGATCTCCTTGATGTTGGTGAGCATGGTATCACGAGTATAATCATCAGCCTCCAGTATCACAGCCCTGGCCTTCACCAGGCTCCCTGTCTTTCCGTATCCGCTATGATCATCGCGCCTCCACCTTTTCCAAAATCAGACGGATATAGTATACTGCTACTTTGTACGAAGGTAAACACCTGTGGAGGTGCGCGCAGTATGGTGCCGATAAGATTTAAATACGACCTTCTGCTGATACTCATCCTGTCCGCCCTGCTGGTAGTTGTCATCATCCTGTTGCCCTCAGACATGCTGCGCATCATACTGGGGCTGCCCTTCCTGCTCCTCTTCCCGGGCTATACGCTGATAGCAGCCCTCTTTGTAAAAAAGGCTGACCTGGATGGAATAGAGAGGGTTGCCCTGAGCCTGGGGCTGAGTATCGCTGTGGTGCCGCTGCTGGGGCTGGCTCTCAATTACACGCCATGGGGCATCAGGCTCTACCCGGTGTTGATCACGGTCATCGCGTTCACACTGGCCATGTGTATCGTCACGTGGCTGAGGCGGCGCCGTTTGCCGGGGGAAGAGCGCTTCGCCATCTCATTTAGCTTTAATACGGCGGGCTGGATGGGCTCATCCAAATTAGACAGGGCTTTGACCGTGCTACTGGCGCTGGCAATACTGGTGGCCGTGGGGACGCTGATCTATGTGATATCAACGCCAAAGGTTGGGGAGAAATTCACTGAGTTCTATATATTGGGGTTGGGTGGCAAGGCGGCCGATTACCCTCGGGAGCTATATGTGGGACAACAGGCCAGCGTGATAGTGGGTATCGTGAACCACGAGTCCGGGGATACGAGCTACAGGGTGGAGGTGACTGTGGACGGGGTAAAAGATAAGGTGATAGCGCCGCTAACGCTGGCCGATAAGCAGAAGTGGGAGCAGGAGGTAAGCTTCAGCCCGTCTAAAACAGGCGATAAACAGAAGGTGGAATTCCTGCTCTACAAGGGGGCAGAGCTGACGCCCTCGCAGGAACTGCACCTGTGGATCGACGTGACTGAGTAACGCAGCGCGGGGTTTTATTCGGCTGTGAAGACGATGTCGTCAAACCAGGCCGTGCCCGAGCAGCCGGCCAGCTCCAGCCAAACATAGCAGGTTGCCGCATCTGCCGGGGCGCTGACCGCATAATCATAATAGCTCCAACCGCCGGTGCCTTTGACGTAAGGCATAAGCTCGCCGCCCTTGACCGCCTTGCCGCTTGAATTCAACCATTGCACCGCCAGTCGGGCGCCGCCCTCGCCTGCGATATCCTCCGTCTTTATCCAGCCTCCTATGACACAGGTGGTTCCCGGCTGAACAGCCAGCTTCTGATACCACCTGGCCACAGGCCAGGGCGTGAAGGGCGCTACCGAGGACATCTTTATGCCCGCGCAGGAGCCGCCCACCCGGCCCGGTTCCGGAAAGAGGAATGAAGGTTGGTTATTTGATTGCTTGCTCGCCCAGCTTGCAGGCGGCCGTCCGCGCACAGCCTCGAAGCCGCCGTTCTGCAGTGTGCCCGTTGCGGCAAAGCCGTCGGATATATCCTCATCAATAATGAACACATTATCCCTGACCTTAATCAGTCCGCTGCCGTCGCACGGCAGACGGTTATAGATAAGTGTCACCCTGTTATCCCGCAGAAAAGCGGTATCCGGGCAGCCGCTGTTGAGGTATCGGTAGACCAGGTCGTCAGCCGGCGCCTGCGTGGCAGCTATCCGCCGCAGCACATTGATACCGGTTACGGCAGTAAAGGGAGTGGCCTCCCATGGGTCCAGCACGGCCAATGACGCATCGTCCATCAACACATTGTCCCTGATCCAGGTGAAGGCGCGGTAATCTTCATCATCTATCATGTGGTAATAGGTGTAGTTTAAGCGGGGTGGCAGGGTCGTGGCTAATGTCACCATTACCAGCAGTGCGCAGAGCAGGCCGCCGGCCGGCGCTTTAATTGACCTCACCCACAGCAGCCCGGCGCCGGCCAGTATTCCGATCAGCAGCAACGCTGTATGCAGGCTACGCGCATAGAGGATGTAATTGCCGTACTGGAACCACAGCAGTGCCAGCCCGGCAACCAGCAGCAGGGCCAGGCCGAGTATCAACCCGTAACTACGCCTGTCACCTTTCCTGGCCAAATATATAATGCCTATGAAGCACAGTATCAGGGGGAGCATACCGAACAGCCAGAGCAGCGCCGGTATATCCACGTGCGCGGGCAGGGCCTGCGACACCTGGAGCTTGCCCAGCGCCGGCAGCAGCCTGGACCACATCCAGGGCAGGGCGCTGAGCAGTGGGACAATCAGGGCGGCGGACAGGCCGATGCTGTGACGCCAGTTACCCTTGAGGTTGATAAGTATGTAAGGCGCCATAACGATGTAGAGCACGGTGGCGGTGGGCGGGTGCAAAAGCCACAGGAAACAGGCGATGAGGAAGAGCAGCAGGTAGGCCGGCCACGATTTGACCCTGAAGGCTAAAAACAGGGAGAGCGGGATGAAGGCCAGCCCCAGCGCCACGGGAACCATGAAGGCCGGGCCCATCAGCCCTATCGTGGTGGGTATTAAACAGGTGAAGAAGGCGGCCTCCAGACCGTAGCCTTCCTTCCTGCACAGCACATAGACAGCCAGCACGGTGAGCATGAATACCAGGGACGGGCCGAAGCGGAAGAGCGCCAGCCAGTCAATGCCGCTGATCTGCTGCAGCATGGCTATCCAGAGGTGATAATTAACCTCCAGGCTGTTACTGAGACCGGTGGCTTCCTGTCCGCTGAAGGGGTTTGGGAAGGAAACAGAGCCCATCTCCACTGTGGTCTTGCTGTAGGCCAGGTGTGCCCACTCATCGAAATGCAGCGGGTAGGCGTAGCCGATATGTGGGATGAAGGCCATGAAGAAGGCCAGGAGGAGGATCAATACCAGCAATAAGGTTTTCGTCATAATCGTTTAATATGGGCGCACCTGAAGGTACGCCCCTACGATTCTAATTTTATCTTTTATTACATGTCATTGCGAGCCCGAAGGGCGCGGCAATCTGTCCTCAGCGCGTAGATTGCTTCGTCGCTACGGCTCCTCGCAATGATAGTAAGCGCCACGATCAAAATGCGACATGTGGACATTGTCCGTATACATACGCACGTCCTATTATCTGATTCATGCGCGATGTACCTATATTACCGGGAGAATATTCAAATTGGAAGGATAGCGGCTGCGAGTTGCATTCACAATGTCTGGATTGCCCTTTTCCGCGTTGCATGGAGGAGAAGCCGCGGGGAAAGCAACAGACACGTCTGAAGTTGAGGGCTTCGGCGATGAGAAAGATGCGCCGCAGCGGTAACGGCGTACAAGTGGTGGCGAAGGCCTTCGGGGTATGTGTTCGCACGGTGCAAAGGGAGATTAAGAGGGGAAGGAGGGGCAAGAAGTAAAGATTGGGTTGGATTGAATTGCTCCGGCGCTATTTTAGCCGCATTTACAGCAGGTTTATCCCCCGCAGCGCCTCGGCCACTATGCCTATTTCACCGGAGCGCTCTTCTATTTCGCCGGGGGTGTAACACAGCAGGTCAACACGCCTGAGGGCGCTATTCTCCAGTACATAAGTGCCCCGCGGCGGACTCTTTGTCATATAAGGTTGCGGGCACCCCGTTGGCAGCGTCAGGACACCGCGTGATTATGTAATCGGGGCTGAGCTCGGCGGCGGCTTTAACCACATCGCGGGGCGCATCCAAACCCTGCGCCAGTTCAACAAGGTCGTGCGTAAACTCAGCTCTGCGTTTTTTCTCGATATGGAGCGCCTTAATGGACTTCTCAGCGGCCTGTTCGGCAAAGAACACGGAGGCATAGTAGATCTTTATTTTGAGCAATTGAGAGGCTGTATCAATATCGTGGCCGCTCTGCTCTAATAACCGCAGGGATTCTTTACGCATATTTAAAATCTTATACCCCTTTAAATTCTGGGGCAATCACTGACCGGGCGCATCCGCCTGCGCTTTATCAAAAAGCGACATTTCTCAATTGTTTGTATGCGCATGGATGCCATATTATCGCTTCTGTATGGATTTTGATATTAAGAGTATAGACCAGATGGACCGCGCCCGCCTGTCCGCCTATAGGTCAAATCTGGATTTCTACAACGGCGCGCAGTGGTCGGAACGCTCACGCTACCGGCAGCTGGTCTTTAATTACGTGAAGATTGCGGTGGATAAGGTCACCAGCTACCTGATGAACGAGTTGAATTTTGCCTGTGAGGAGAACGCGGGCGGGTTTGAAAACCCGCCTCTACGGACCAATCGTAGGGGCGTACCTTCAGGTGCGCCCGCAACGCCCGAACGGGATACAGGCAAACTGGCGGAGGAACTCATCTATATGGTCTACGACCAGAATAACTGCTCGGAGCTGGACTATACTACCGAGATTGATACGGCCATACTGGGCGACGGATGCTACAAGGTCACCTGGGACGCACCTGAAAAACGCGTCCGCATCACGGCGCCGGACGTCAACGGCATCTTCGCCTGGTGGCAGGGGGACGATATCACGCGCCTCTACCGCGTGGCATCGCGCTACCAGCTTTCAGCCGACGAGGCGGCAGCGCTATACAAGCAGAAGATAAGCAAGAAAACGGCTTCGATTACCGAGGTCTGGGATATTAAGAATTTCCTTTTATACCTGGACGATAAGGTCATCCAGCGCAAGCCCAACCCCTATGGCTTTATACCGTTTATCATTTTTCCCAACCTGCGCCAGCCCAAGCAGTTCTGGGGCCTGTCCGATATACCGGCCCTGCGTGAACCCCAGCGCGAACTGAACCGCGCCCTGACCCAGCTTTCACGCATTCTCGAGGTCTCGGGCAACCCCATAGCCGTCCTCGAAGGGGTGGATCAATCCGAGAATATTCAGGTTGTCCCCGGCGCTGTCTGGAACGTGCCGCCCGATGCACGGGCCTACCTGCTGGACCTGCTGCAGGGCGGTGGTATACGCCTGCATATCGACTACATCGACCTGGTCTACCGCACCATGCACGACCTGTCGGAATCGCCGCGCGCTTCCTACGGCGGCATTGAAAGGGAGCTCTCGGGCATCGCGCTGGAAGTGGAACTGCAATCGCTGCTGCAAAAGGTGCGGCGCAAGCGGCTGATCCGCACCAACGTCTACCGGCGGCGCAACGAGATGGTACTGGCGCTGCATAAAAAGTTTAACCGACAGGACCTCACGGGCGTGAGCCAGCGCATCCTCTGGGGTCACGTGCTGCCGCAGGACCGCGCGCGCGAGGCGCAGAATGAACAGCTCATGGTGCAGTCGGGCATCCACTCGCGGCGAACCGCCATGGATAATCTGGCCGTCCGTGACCCGGAACTGGAGTTCGAGAAATGGCTTGACGAACGCCGGCGCATCCTGGAGATGAACAGCGAGTTTAAGGCGCAGCCCGCCTACGGCAAAGCGAGAGAGAGAAGCACGGCCGGGGAGATGGATAATGCACTCTGACCGGGGCGTTGTTTGCACGAAGGTAAAAGCTGTATAATTCTCAATAGAACAGGAGTAAGTAAATATGTTGATCAGGGACCAATTGATCGGAAAGATGAAATCCTTGCCGGCGGATAAGCTTGAGGCGGTTGCCGCCTTTGTGGATTATTTGGAAGCTGATGGCAAGGATAAAGCAGGCCTGGCAGAATGCGGCATGGGAGAATATTTGAATCAGCTCTCAGCCTATGAAGATTTGCTGGCCGACGGTAAGATAAAGTGGAGGTAAGCCGGGGAGATATTTTCTTGGTCGATTTGAACCCTGTTATCGGCACGGAACAATCGGGTATACGTCCCGCCATGGTAATGCAAATAGACCGTGCAAATGCAGTTAGCCCGCACACCATTATAATGCCCTTTACCACCAAGATTAGAGAGGTGAAGTTGCCGTCCCACGTAAAGATACCTGCAGGTATCGGCGGATTGGCCGAGGATTCTGTACTCCTGTGTGAACAAATAAGAGTCATCGATAAGAGAAGACTGATCAGATGGAAAGGCACTATAGAAGAGGCCTACTTAATAGAAGTGGCGACAGCTCTTAAGGTTATTTTGGGTCTAAACTGAATTCTTTTTTTCCAGCTTTTCAAGGTCGCTGAGTGCTCTCTCAGTCCATTCGACCTTAATCAAACCTGCTTGCTACCTCGTGATGGGTAATCTTTGGGCCGGAATTTTTCATCCTGTGCTGCAACTCTTCTCTGAATTCAGCCCTTAAAACCAGGCCCGAATCAGGGTCGCCAAAAAACTCAAGCATTTTTTGCTCGATCAGGTGTTCAAGATCATCCACTGTCAGGTCTTTTATCTTGCTCATTTCAGATGTAACTCCCTTCTACCGCTCAATTATAATCCATTTTCCCTGCCAGCGACATATTTCCATTGCCGCTACAAAATCAACCGTACTAATATGGACTCTGCCCGCCTGCGGCAGAGCGAGAGAGAGAAGCACGGCCGCCGAGACGGATACAGCACCTGGATACAGGAGGAATAATGAACGAAGAAATCAATATCGAAACGGTGGAAGCCCCCGCCAATACGCCCGAATCTAAAGGCTCACCCCTACAGGAAAATGTCATTGCGAGAAGCGAAGCGACGAAGCAATCTCAAGGCATTACACCAGCCGAGCGTAGGGGCGTACCTTCAGGTGCGCCCGAAACGCCCGAAGATACGGGCAAGCTGGCCGAGATGGAAACCGCCCTCGGCGAGGCCAATCAATCGCTAAACGCCCGATCGGAGGACTGCGACCGGCTCAAGGCCGCGCTGGACGATGCCGTGAACGCCTACCGCAAGCTGGCCATCAGTTCCAGCCCGCTCTATTCGGATGACATGATCAGCGGTAGCTCGGTCGAGGAGATCGACGCCTCCATCAAGAAGGTCAACGGCCTGGTGAAAAAGATGAGGTCGACTCTGGAGGCCGAACTCAAGGACCT
>Ga0265596_1000262_pt1 | contig 34860 bp, 27 predicted proteins | sample saktaG_FD_190143 | JGI IMG/M metagenome (GOLD analysis project Ga0265596, IMG submission 190143) | Saline water microbial communities from Sakinaw Lake, British Columbia, Canada - sak_2013_06_06_60m | ecosystem: Environmental > Aquatic > Non-marine Saline and Alkaline > Saline ...
CCGATAATTTAAAATCCCTACTAAATAATTTTCTACTCATCTCTCTATTAGACCTCCTAAATTCTCTTAACTTAGTGTCTACTTAATTATATCATTCCACCTTGCTGGCTTATAGTCTTTTCTATACTCAAGAGTTTTTATACCATCTTAAAAAATAATTTGATTATTTTTATTGGAATAAATGTTGACACAAATCTAAAAAGAAACAATATCTATAAATTAAAAATGTGATGTAAACGTTATCATATACATGATTTCGTATAAAATGCTTTGAGGTTCAAAAAATATTTAATTATGAATTGACAATGAGCTGAAAATGACTTATAATAACATTGCTGAAATAAGGAGGATATAGACATGATATTTGAGCGTATTAAGGAAATGATCGTAGAAGAACTTAATGTTCCTGAGGAAAAAATTACTATGGAAGCAAGACTTGCGGAAGATCTCGGTGCCGACTCAATTGACGCAGTTGAGCTTATTATGAACATCGAAGATGAGTTCGAAGTTCAAGTCAGCGATGAAGAAGCACAAAATATTAAAACTGTTGGTGACTTGGTTAATTACGTTGAAGCTTTAAAATAATACAAAAAGGGAATCGAAATTCCCTTTTTTTGTTTTAAAATCTTCTTTTTTTTTATATAATGAGAATAGCATCGAAAGAAGGTACATATATGACGTATTATAATTTTAAAGAAATTGAAAAGAAATGGCAAACGTACTGGTATGAGCAAAAGCTCTTCAAGACACAAGAAAATAGACTTAAAGAAAAATTCTATGTGCTTGATATGTTTCCATATCCAAGCTCAAGTGGCTTGCATGTTGGCCATATAGAAAATTACACAGCTACAGATATCATTTCTAGATTCAAACGCATGCAAGGATATAACGTCTTACACCCTATGGGATGGGACGCTTTTGGTTTGCCTGCTGAACAATATGCATTATCTACAGGAAAAGATCCTAGAAGTTTCACATATCAGAATATTGCTAATTATAAAAGACAAATTATAGAATCTGGTAAAGGTATTGATTGGGATAGAGAACTGGCAACAGCAGATCCTAATTACTATAAATGGACACAATGGATTTTCAAGAAAATGTATGAACACGGATTAGCTGTACTTAAAGACGTTGAAGTTAACTGGTGTGAAGGCTTAGGAACAGTACTAGCTAATGATGAAATTGAACTAGTTAATGGAAGAATGGTTTCTGAAAGAGGCAACTATCCTGTTTTTAAAAAAGCAATGCGTCAATGGGTTCTTAGAATAACAGCTTATGCAGATCGTTTACTTGATGATTTAGATACAATTGATTGGCCCGAGCATTTAAAAGAAATGCAACGTAATTGGATAGGAAAAAGTATTGGATCGATGATGACATTTAAAGTTGATCAAAGTAAAGAATCTTTTGATGTGTTTACAACAAGACCTGATACTATTTATGGGGCAACTTATTGTGTGTTAGCACCTGAGCATCCTCTAGTTTTGAGAATTACATCTGGAGATGAAATTAAGCAAGTAAAAGAATATATTGAAATAACGAAACAAAAAAATGAAATTGATCGCTCTATGGATAAGACAAAGACAGGAGTATTTACAGGCGCATACGCGATTAATCCATTAAATCATAAGAAAGTACCTATCTGGATTGCAGACTATGTTTTACCACATTATGGAACCGGAGCCGTGATGGCTGTTCCAGCTCACGATGAAAGAGACTTTGAATTTGCTCAAATTCATGGACTTGATATTGTTGAGGTTGTACAAGGTGAATCTGATGGAGCTTTTGTTGGTGATGGCATTCACTTCAATAGCGGAATTATTGATGGTTTATATAACGAAGAAGCTAAAATCAAAATTACTGAATATTTAGAAAAAACAAATCAGGGCTACGCCCATAGTACATATAAATTAAGAGATTGGGTTTTTTCAAGACAAAGATATTGGGGAGAACCATTTCCAGTGATCTATGATCAAGATGATAATATACACATCTTAGATGATAAAGATCTTCCTTTAGAATTACCCATATTAAAAAACATTAGACCAAGTGGAACTGGAGAGAGCCCATTAGCGAATGCTCATGACTGGCTTCATGTTAACTATCATGGAATTACCGGTAGAAGAGATACGAATACAATGCCTCAACTTGCAGGTAGTTCTTGGTACTTCATTGGTTATATTTTGAAAAACCATTTAGGAATGATTCCTCTTGATTCTGAAGAAGCAAAGAAGGTTTTAGATAAATGGTTACCCGTGGATGTTTATGTAGGTGGTGCTGAACACGCCGTTGGACATCTGTTATATTCTCGATTTTGGACAAAGTTCTTATACGATTTAGGTTTAGTATCTGTCAAAGAACCTTTCACTAAGTATTTTAATCAAGGAATGATTTTAGGTAGTGATCATTCTAAAATGAGTAAATCTAGAGGCAATGTCGTCAATCCTGACGATGTTTATGAATCGCATGGTGCTGATTCATTACGTCTATATGAAATGTTTATGGGACCTTTGGAAGCAGAAAAACCATGGTCAACCGAAAGTTTGAATGGATCAAAGAAATTTTTAGATCGGGTTTGGAGAATGTTTGAATTCCCAATTATTAAGGATGAAGTTCTTGAATTAAGAACAATTTATCATCAAACCATAAAGAAAGTTACCGAAGATTACGATAAGCTTGCATTTAATACCGCAATCAGTCAAATGATGATTTTTGTTAATGATGTATATAAGAAGCAAACAATAAGTAAAGATATGGCTCGAGGATTTCTTAAACTCTTAAATCCGATTTGCCCGCATATCACTGAAGAAATAAATAAGGAAATGCTCAAACAAAATGAAGAGCTTATCTACTCAGATTGGCCACAATACAATGAACTTTATTTGATTGTTGATGAAGTTGAAATTGTTGTTCAGGTCAACGGGAAACTGCGTGCTCGTTTCACTGCTAAATATGATGAAGATCAAGAAGTTATTAAAAAAGAAGCACTTAACCATGACAATGTTGTTAAACATTTAGAAGGTTTAACAATTAGAAAAGTTGTTGTTATACCTAACAAGCTTGTCAATATTGTTGCTAACTAATTTGAATCTACCTCGTGAATTAATTTTTGCGAGGTATTTTTTTATCATCAAAAAAAAGTGTAAAATAGGAATAGACCAATAAAATGGGCGCTTTCTTTGTATATTATGCGTAAGGGGAAACTATGGACAACATACATGTGATTATTGAAGAACTAAAAAAAAGAGACTATTCGTCTTTTGATACGTTCTATGACTTGACAAAAAATCAAGTGTTCTATGCAATCATCAATATTATTAAGGATCATTCATTAGCCGAAGATTTAATGCAAGATACCTATGTCAAGTTTTTAGAGAAGATTGACGACTACAAGTCTAACTCGAATCCTTATGCTTATTTATCAACAATTGGTAGAAACTTAGCAATTAATATGTACAACAAAAGGAAAAGAGAAATTGTTTCAGAGGAAATATTTGAAACAATTGCTGCACCAATAGTTGAAGAACCGAATGATGAAATCTTTAAAATTCTCGATCTTTTGGATCCAATTGAAAAAGAAATTGTCACATTGCATGTCATTAATGATTTAAAATTTAGAGAAATTGTACCGATCGTGGATAAACCACTAGGAACAGTCTTATGGATATATAATAAAGCAATTAAAAAACTTAGAGAAAGGGCGGATGACTTCATATGAAAAGAAAAACATTACTACAATTAATTAAAACGAAATCACAAGAAGTTGAAATAAAGGATTTATCACAATCGATTTTAGATAAAGTCCGTCTTTTACCTCAAACTGAAGTTGTAACAGTTCCAAAGAGAAGATTTTCTTATAAACCAGTATTTGCGATGACACTATCTGTCATGACTGCAGCACTTGCATTCTTTATCTTTTATCAACCAGGTTCAACGCAAGTACCTATTATTGAAGATGTCAACCAAGTCATGGCTGTATCAGTTGTTTCAGCAGCAAGTCTTGTTGATTATACCGACGAAATCATTGCTGATAACGATTCTGTCAATATAGCACTTGGATATTTTACATTGGACGTAGCTGAAGAACCATTGATTGATAATGAAATTGATACAGTTTCCCAATACTTAGGTATGATGGAACGATTACTCAATAGCGATGAGAATTTTGATTACGAATTTGATACAACAGATCCCAATGGTTATGCACATCACTTGAGTTTTAAAACAAAAGATTTGCTTGATCAAGAAACTAATTATGCATTCAATTATAATCAAACAAATGATACAAAAAACAACGTATATACAATTGAAGGGTCTTTAGTTATCGGAGCTCAAACATATTCAATTACGGGACAAGGCGATATAAAAAATCCTAAAATCTTTCAATTGCGGGTTTTAAATGATGAACATAATTATATTGATATCAAGTATGAAATTAGTCCATTAGTAAATCGTTATCAAATAATTATTACGGAAAATGATGTACAGATTCAGACAACGAATCTAGCAGTTAGACAGGAAAACAATCAGAGATTGATATACTTAGATTTCGTTTCTGGTAATGCAACAGGCTCATATGCATTTCAAGTTGAAAATATCGGACAGAACAAACAAATGAAAATTTCATATTATATCTCAAATTCAACATCTGAATCAGGAAAAATTGAAGTCACAGTAGATCAAACTGGAGCAGATTCAAGATATGCAATTACCGTAGAACCTAAAGGGAGAGAACCATTTGTTGTCGAACGAGGTAGAGGTGAAAATAATACTAATGGTAGACCTGGAAGAGGTACTTCAGGAGTATAAATAAAAAAAACTTATATATTTACCAATAAAATGGTTGTTCATATTGTATGTTAAGTGTAAAAGGAGGATTTAAAAATGAAAAAATTAACTTATGTATTAAGCTTTGTATTTGTTTTAGCAACAGTTTTAGTTGTTGTGGGTTGTACTGAATCAGGTGTTTCAGCATCAACTGATGATACTTACGTAACTATAGATATTAATCCAAGTATTGAACTTATCGTCTCACAAAAAGAAGTAGTACTCTATGCAAATCCACTTAATGAAGATGGTGAAATCTTATTATCAAATTTGGATTTAGTTAGATTACCTCTTAGTGAAGCTACAGATTTAATCATTGCAGAAGCAATTAATTTAGGATTCATTGATATAGATTCTGAAGAAGTTCTTGTCAGTGTATCTGCAATATCTAATGATCCAGAAATTGGTGATAGAATTCGTGATCGTTTGAAAGAACATATCAATGATGCTTTCTTAAATCGTGCAATGATGGGTAGAGCACAAGATAAAGGATTTACACCTGAGTTTGTTGCAGAAGCAGAAACTTACGGAGTTACTCCAAGATTCTTATTCCTAGCTAAATCAGCAATTTTAGTTGATGACACATTAACTCTTGAAGATGCATTAGCATTACCACAAGCTGACTTACTAGAAATGTTGGAAACAGCAAAACAAGCAAATAGAGAAGTTGCACAAGCACTTAAAGATGAATTCTTTGCAGCTAGACAACTTATCTTCGATGAATATTTACCACAAATTCAAGAATTAGAAGCTCAAATTGAAGCTGCAGAAGGCGATACAACAGAACTTCAAGCAGAACTTGATGCTTTAGTTGCAACATTCCATGATGCAGTATCACAACTTAGAGATGATTATCATCTTCAAACTGAAGGCTTACGCAGTGAGATTCAAGCACAACGCGAACTACGTATGCAAGAACATATGGGTCAAGTTCAAGCTTTCATGAACAGACTTCAAACAAGAAAAGATGAAATGCAAGATGAAATAGAAGAATTTCAAGGTAAACGCCCATAATCCCCTTATGGGATAACATAAAAAAGACGAATGCTTAATTGCTTTCGTCTTTTATTTTTATGATCATATAGATGTAAGGTGGTTGATTATCCTGAAAAGGCAAATCAACTTTTAGTAACTTATAAAGCAAAGGATTAAGTTCGGAAAAGTATGAAGTAAGTGCAATTGATTCGAAATTACCTTCTGGATGCCCAGGATAAACGACAATGAGAATAAATCCTTTTGCATCGAGTAGGGGAAGCATTAATTTTATTGTTCTAATGGTGACTTCTTTTTTAGTTGTGATTGATTTATCACCTTTGGGTAAATACCCAAGATTAAAGACAACACCTTTAAATTTTGTAATATACTTGTTAAAATTTTCATGACTATCCAAAATTAACTGAACATTCTTTATTTGATGTTGATCAAGCTTTTTTTGAGTTTCTATTATTGCTTGTTTTTGGATATCAAATGCATAAACAAACTTTGCATGTTCTGCAAGAAATATGGTATCATTTCCATTACCCATCGTGGCATCAATGATTACATCATTAGACTCAATATTATTTTTTAGAAGAAGATGTGCTGTTTCTAAAATTAAATTATTTTTCATAATAATCACCTTGGTATAATCCCATTTTTCTTAATTTTTTATCGATTTCATTTGTAACAACAAATTTCTTTTTTGTCCATTCGGGTGCGATCAGCATTTCTTTGGGTGCATCTCCTGTTAGTCGGTGAATAATAATATCTTTTCTCAACCATAATAATTGATCAACAGTGATATCAACATAATCTTCTAAAGTGAGAATCTCCCACGGATTTTTTTTATAGTCATAACCCATCTTGGTTTTATCCATGAGGTGTAGCATATGAATTTTGATTCCTTGAATATCTATTGTATTGATGTATTTAACAGTTTCAATCATCATTTCTTTCGTTTCATAAGGTAATCCATTGATAATATGTACCACAACTTCAAGATTTGCATTTCTAAGTTTATGCACGGCACTGGTAAAACAGGCTAAATCATGTGCTCGATTGATTAAATCAGATGTTTCTTGATGGATGGTCTGTAGACCAAGTTCGATTTGAACAGGCATCCGTGTATTAAGTTCACTTAAGTAGGAAACAACATCATCGGGTAAAACATCGGGTCTCGTTGCTATCGAAAGCATGACAATATGAGGATCTAGTGTGATAGCTTCTTCAAATAAGCGTTTTAATTTTTTTAAAGGTGCGTGTGTATTTGTATTCGCTTGGAAATAAGCAATGTAATATGCATCTTTCCATTTTTGGTGCATCATTGTTTTAATTTTTTCAAATTGAATAGGTAATGGTTCATGTTTATTACCTGCAAAATCACCACTTCCCATATAAGAACAAAAAGTACAACCACCAAATGCGACTGTTCCATCTATATTTGGGCAAGTAAAGCCGCCATTCAATGCGACCTTAAAAACCTTTTTGTTAAATTTTTGTAAATAGTAATTATTTAATGTATTGTAATGCTTTTCATCAGTCATCAAATTCATTTTTTTCACCAAATTCATTTTATCATAAAAGTGTTATTATGATATAATAAGACACAAGGAGTTGAAGGTATGTTCAAGAGAATAATAACAAGTTTATCGAGACCCTCACAAACAGTTTTTTTTATGAAGGACTCCTGGAAAAGAGTAATAGTCTACATCCTCTTGCTCCCTTTTCTTTTGATCATTCCAATGATTATTTCTCATTTTGCTGACCCTTCCATGAGTCTTGCAAGATATGATTTGATGACAAAAGCAATAGAAGAAGATTTAAGAGTCGATGGAGCAATCATTACTGATGGTGTTCTAACTTATACAACACCAGCAAAAGCAACCTTTGATTACTTTTCAATTTATGTGGGTAGTCAACAATTAGATAATACGACCATTGCTTTTGTATTTGAACAAAACGATTTAGTCATATATCTTTCAAATATTGAGTTTGATCGAGTAAGCTATGCAAATATAAATTTGAGCAATCATGATTTTAGCTCTACAAACACTGAAGATTTAAAATCTATTGAAATTGCACTTAAAGTTTTTTTTGAACAACAACCGGCTATTGTTTGGACAGATACTTTTTCAAATTACCTATTCCGATTAATGGATTATTTATTTATCGTTCTTGTGATGAGTTTGATGATGTTACTTTTTGTGACGCGTATTCAATTTCCATTTAAAGCGCGTTTTAAATTATCAGTATATTTAACAACTATCTGGGTATTTTCTGAATTTATTTTAATCTTATTTCATTTACAACAACTGGAATTCATTAGTGTGCTATTAGCATATATCTACCATGTTATGGCCTATCGATCCATGAAAATCATCAAGAGAGGAGCGATTCAATGAATAAAGACAAGTTTACACTTTTTTTAGAACAATCAAAATTTTCTTCACCTATTTTAAATCATGCTGAACTTAAAGAAATCGTGATAGATCAAGCAAAAAAGAAATGGATTTTTAGTATTGTTTTAGATGATGTAATTGAACCAGAAGCACTTATTCCATTCATTCAAACCTTGGAAAGTTATTTTTTTGTCCCTAAAATTTTACGAGCAGTTGATATTAAACTTAATTATCGCTCAATGAAATCTTATGAAAAACATGTCATAGGTTATTTTGATTATGCAATTATTCAATTGTCTAAACAGAAGGCAAGATATATGGTTCTAAAGAATTTTAAGACAAGATTTGAAAAAGGAGAATTTATCTTATCCATTGATCAAGATAGCACATATATTAAAGACTATTTCAAAGAAATAAATGAAATATTTAATGAATTTGGACTTGAAGCAAAGATTAAGCTAGAAGTGATTCATACCATGACACCAACAAGTCAAATGATTGAATCATCAATTGAGGAACAAGGCAAAGTGCTTGTACAAAAGCATGAATATGCCAAACAGGCAATTAAACAATCAAAAAAGACATTTACAACAAAGAGTAGTCCAAGAGCTGTATCTATTACTGAAATACCTTTAGACCAATACAGATTGGATCAATATAAAAATGAAAAAGGAGATACAAATTTCTTAATTGAAGGAACTATTTCCAAATTAGTAATTCGTGCTTTAACAAATACAACCTTAATGAGTTTTGTTTTAGGTGATGAAGATGATGCTATTTATGTAAAAAAATTTCTCAAATCTGATCGCGATTTTCAAATTGCTGAATCTTTTAAAGAAAGTGATTTGGTTCAGGTTGAAGGCAATGCGCAATTTGATACCTATCAAAAAGATGTTGTGATTTTTGCCCGTTCGATGAGAGCGATTCAGAAAAGTAAAAAAGAAGAACGTCTAGATAAAGCAAAAGATAAGAGAATTGAATTCCATACACATACAAAGATGTCAAATATGGATGCTGTTACTGATGTTTTTGAATATGTTAATCAAGCAGTCAAATGGGGGCATGAAGCTATTGCATTTACTGATCATAATGGTTTATATGCTTATCCGGATATATATAAAGCGACAAAAGGTAAAGATATTAAACCAATCTATGGTGTTGAATTAGATTTTGTTGATGAAGCGAGTTTTAAGATTACATCAGATACGACTAAAGAAATCTATTTAAAGGATGCTAAATATATCGTATTTGATATTGAAACAACAGGGCTTTCTAGCACCCGCGATAAAATCATTGAAATAGCAGCTGTTAAGATTGAATCAGGATCAATTATTGAACGCTATCAAACATTTGTTAATCCAGTTGAACCCTTATCTACTTTTACAACACAGTTAACAGATATCACAGATGAAATGTTGGAAAATGCGCCAACCATTGATCAAGCACTTCCTGAGTTTCTTAAATTCATTGAAGGTGGTATTTTAATCGCCCATAATGCATTATTCGATGTTGGGCACATCAAAGAAAACGCAAAAGCACAATCTCTTGATTTTGATGATTCACTAGTTATTGATACATTAAATTTAGCGAGATATTTTTATAATACCTCACTTAAACGATTTAATTTAAAAGCATTAGCAAAATTCTTTAAAGTCAAACAGAAACAGCATCATAGAGCTGAAGATGATGCATTTGTCACTGCACAAATATGGTTGTCGATGCTAAACGATTTGCTCAAACAAAACATTAAACAATTTCATGAGATTAATCTAAAGATAGATGAAAAGGAATCTTGGAAACATATCAGACCTTATCACATCAATGTTTTGACACAAAACCAGACAGGATATAAAAATCTCTTCAGAGTTATCAGTGATGCACTGACCACACATTTTTATCATGGATCAAGAACATTAAAATCAGTTTTAAATAAATTTAGAGAAGGTTTACTTATTGGTAGTGGTTGTGCCAATGGTGATGTTTTTGAAGCAGCGCTTAATCAAAGTGATGATGAACTCATTCAAGCACTCGAATATTATGATTATATTGAAGTGCAACCTCCAGCAGCTTATAAACATTTAAGACAAGGTTTAGGAGCTTTTGCTGATGAGATTATTGAAGCTGTTTTATCTAAAATTGTACGCTTTGCAAAAGAACAAAATAAAATCATTATCGCTTCAGGTGATGTTCATTATCTTGATAAAAAAGATGTCTTATATCGTGAGATTTATATCCGCACACCTTTAGTAGGTGGAGGTATCCACGAACTTTCTAAGTATAATGAAATGCCTGAACAATATCTATTAACAACTGATGAAATGCTTAAAGCAATGGCATTTTTAGGAGAAGATTTAGCATTTGAAATCGTTGTTAAAAACACGCAGCATTTAAATAGTCTAATCGAAAAAATTCAAGCATTTCCCACACAACTCTATTCCTTACCTGATGATGCATTTAAAGTTTTATTAGGTATCGAGAGTATTTCCGATGAAGTTAAAAGACTTGTCTACGATAAGATGCAAGCTGAATATGGCATCGATCCACACCCAATGGTTAGAGATCGTGTTAGACGAGAATTAAAAAATATTATTGAAAATGAGTTTGCTCCTAATTATTATATCTCTCATCTTCTGGTTAAAAAGTCACTAGAAGAAGGATACTTAGTTGGATCAAGAGGATCTGTAGGTTCGTCTTTAGTAGCAACACTCTTAGAAATCACCGAAGTAAATCCTTTAAGACCTCACTACAGATGCCCAAATGGCGATTTTACGGCCTTTCATCTTTCAGAGGAGGAGATTATCCGATATGGTATAACTCCCGAACAAAAGGCCTTTCAGGCTCATTTAAAGGGTGTCCAATCAGGGTTTGATTTAACAACACAGAAATGTCCTATTTGCGGAAAAACGCTCATTAAAGATGGACATGATATTCCATTTGAAACCTTCTTGGGTTTTGATGGAGACAAGGTTCCTGATATCGATCTAAACTTTTCAGGAGACTATCAAGCGATAGCTCATGCTTATGTCAAGGAACTTATTGGAGAAGATCATACATTCAGAGCAGGTACGATTCAAACGGTTGCTGAAAGAAATGCGTATGGATATGTCAAAGGTTATCTAGAAGATAAGCACTTAGAAGCAAGATCTGCACAAATCGAACGATTAGCTAAAAAAATAGAAGGTGTAAAAAGATCTACAGGACAACATCCTGGAGGCATTGTTGTTGTTCCTAAATCTAAATCAATTTACGATGTAACCCCTGTTCAGTTTCCTGCTGATGATGTTAATTCTGAATGGAAGACAACACACTTTGATTATCACTCATTTGAAGCTAATTTATTGAAACTTGATATTTTAGGACATGATGATCCGACAATGATTAAATTTTTAATGGATTATGTTTTTGAGCATCTAGAAGAATTTCCATTTTCAAAAGCTCAAAATATTCCTTTAGATGATCCTAAAGTCTATGAATTGTTTTCTGGAACGAAGATTATCGGTGTTGAACCTCATGAAATAATGAGTGAGGTAGCATCTTATGCAATTCCTGAATTTGGAACATCATTTACACGACAAATGCTTTTAGACACTAAGCCCAGCACCTTTGCAGGTTTGGTTAAGATATCCGGCCTTTCACATGGTACAGATGTGTGGTTAAAAAATGCACAGTCATTAATTAATGGAAAAACTGAACACGGAAGAATCGCATTTAATGATATTATTGCATGTCGTGATGATATCATGGTTCAATTAACTGAATTAGGTCTCGATCCTTTCAAAGCATTCGAAATCATGGAATTTGTTAGAAAGGGAAAACCGAGTAAAGATAAAGCCAAATGGTTAGATTATGAACAAGAAATGCGTAAAAACAATGTCCCTGAATGGTACATATGGTCATGTGGTCAAATCAAATATATGTTTCCTAAGGCACATGCAACAGCATATGTTATTATGGCGATGAGAATTGCTTGGTTCAAGGTTTATAAACCATTACTATTCTATTCTGGATTCTTTTCTAAAAGAGCTGTTCAATTCGATTACGAAGTCATGGTTGCTGGAGCGAATGCAATAAGAAACAAATTGATTAGTATCAATGAACAATTCAATCTAAAAGTTAAAGATGAAAATCTACAGGTGACCCTTGGAGTTGCGTTAGAAATGACAAAGCGAGGTTTTAATTTCTTACCTGTTGATATTAATAAGTCATTAGCAACAACGTTTAAAATGGAAGACAAAGGTTTGAGAATGCCATTTAGCTCTATTGATGGTTTGGGAGAGTCTGTTGCTTATGATATTATCCAAAAAAGATCTGAAAGACCCTTTGACACTCGTGATGATGTCAAGGAAAGAACGAAGATAAATAAGACCGTTTATGAGAAACTTGAAACTTTTGGAGCTTTGAAGGATTTAAAATCGGAAAATAATGTGATTGAGTCTGGATTATTTGCACTTTAAACAGACATTATTATATAATGATATTGAAATCGATTAAGGAGATGGCTAATGATGAGAAGTTCGAACCCCGTATTTAGAAATATTGAGCGTAGTGAATCTTACATAGGTGCTGAATCAGCGTCTTATCGTGGAATCATATCAAAAACAGCAACATTATTAATTACAGCAGTAATTTCTGGATATTTAGCAATATCATATATTCCAGTTGAAACACTTTATCCATTACTTATCGTTTCACTGATTGTTGCTTTAGTTTCCGTTATTGTAGCATCCGTAAGCCCCCGCTTAGCGATGCCTTTTGCTTTGCTTTATGCATTATCTGAAGGTGTGTTACTCGGTGTAATAACAATATTGATCAACACCATATATCCAGGTGTTGCAGTTGCTGCCGTTATTGGTACTGCATCAATATTCACTGTGATGCTTTTCCTATATTCAAGCAGAACGATTCGTGTCACTTCAAGATTTAGAAAAATCATGTATAGTGTCCTGTTATCCTTCCTTGTATTTTTTATCGTATTTGGATTATTAGGTTTGTTTAGTAGTAATATCTCACTTTCTGAACCTATGGCTTTAGGAATTACAGGCATCTTAATTATTTTCGGTGCTTTAATGTTGACACTTGATTTTGATCGTGCTGAAATGATTGTTGAAAGTGGAGCAGATAAATCATATGAATGGGTAGTTGCCGTTGGTTTAATGGTAACAATTGTATGGATTTATATTGAACTTTTAAGATTCTTAGCAATACTTGCATCTAGAAGAAATTAAAAATCGATGATAGGAACTAGTAGTTAAACATATACTTGTTTAGAGAGCATAGAACGGTGGAAACTATGTCAAGTGGGTTTAATGAATTCTTCTTGGAGAGGTGCTAATCACACCCGTCTAATCCACGTTAAGGATTTTGAGTGCTAGAGATTTCTCTAGAACTAAGGTGGTACCACGAAATTATTCGTCCTTAGACATTTCTAAGGACTTTTTTTATTAAAAAATAGGAGATGAATTTATGATCAAACATTTAGATGAACTAAGGATTAAAGCACTTTTAGAAGTTGAAAAAGCAGAAAATCTAGAATCATTGGATTTGATTCGCATCCAGTATTTAAGCAAAAAGGGTGAAGTTTCTCTCATGATGGGAAAATTCAGAGAACTATCACCAGATGAAAGACCAGCGTTTGGGCAAAAAGTCAATGAAACAAAAGAAACCATTGAACAAGCCTTACTTGTTAAAAAAACTGATTTTGAAAATATTGAATTGCTAAAAACACTTGAAAAAGAAAAGATTGATGTTACTTTGCCAGGTTATCAGTTTTATCAAGGCAGCATTCATCCACTCAATCAAGTAATTGAAGATGTTGAAGATCTGTTTGTTGAATTGGGTTATGAAGTAGCAGAAGGTCCAGAACTTGAAAATGATTATTATAATTTTGAAATGATGAATTTGGATAAAGATCATCCCGCAAGAGCTATGCATGATTCCTTTTATGTTGATGAAACAACATTGCTTAGAACACATACATCTCCTGTTCAAGCAAGAGCAATGCTAGAAAAAAAGGGAAAACCCTTAAGAATCATCTGTCCTGGAAAAGTTTATAGAAGAGATAATGATGATCCTACACACAGTCATCAATTTATGCAAATGGAAGGACTTGTTATTGAAAAAGGTCTTAATTTTGCTAATTTAAAAGATGCTTTACTTAAAATGGTTAGACATTTATTTGGTCCAGAAAGAGAAATTCGTTTAAGACCCTCATATTTTCCATTCACTGAACCTAGTGTTGAAGTTGATGTTTCTTATGTCAAAAAAGATGGTACGATTGGATATATTGAAGTTTTAGGTGCAGGGCAAGTTCATCCCAATGTTTTGAAAATGGGGGGATATGATCCTGAGGTCTATCAAGGATTTGCTTTTGGTATTGGTATTGAAAGAATAGCTATATTAAAATATCATGTTGACGATATTCGTCACTTTTATACAAACGATCTAAGATTTCTTGCACAATTTAAGGGGGTAGGACAATGAGAATTACTGAAAATATGCTCAAAAAATGGATCAATATTCCAGAAAATATATTAGAAATTACAAATCAGAAAATCATTGAAGTCGAATCTTTTGGCCCTTTAAATCCTGCAACAAAATTGGTTGTTGGACGTGTTTTAACGTGTATAGATCATCCAGATTCAGATCATTTGCATGTTACAACTGTTGATTTGGGTAACCGAGTTACTCAAATTGTATGTGGCGCTGAAAATGTCGCAAAAGACCAATATGTCATCGTTGCTCAAGTTGGAACTATCTTACCCGGTGATTTTAAGATAAAAGCTACTAAAATTAGAGGTGTTGAATCTAATGGTATGATTTGCTCCCTCAAGGAATTAGGGCTAGATGATAAGTATATATCTGAAGAATTTAAAGATGGAATTTATTATTTTAATTCACCTAAACCCATTGGTACTGAAGGACTTAAAGCTTTATCTTTAGAAGGTTGGGTTATGGAATTAGGCTTAACGCCTAACAGAGGAGATTTGTTATCAGTATTGGGCTTTGCATACGATTTAGCATCAATGACTGATCAGAAAGTTACTATACCCGAATATCAAATAAATGAAACAAAAAATACCAACCCAATAGTGATTGATATTAATACAGATGGTTGTGCAAGATATTATGCTCGTTATTTTGAGAGTTTAACAATCAAAGAATCTCCATGGTGGTTAAAATCTGCATTATTAGCAAATGATTTAAAACCAATCAATAATGTTGTTGATATCAGCAATTATATACTTCTAGAGTATGGCACACCATTACACATGTTTGATGCCGATAAAGTGAAAACAAATCAGATTGTTGTACGTGATGCAAAACAAGGTGAAAAAGTGATTTCACTTGATGGAATCGAAAGAGTTTTAAATGATCAGGATGTTGTTATCACTAACAATAAAGAAGTTATCGCAATTGGCGGTGTTATGGGATTGCTTAATACGATGATTGATGATGCAACAAAGCGTGTTATATTAGAAGCCGCATATTTCAATCCTAAACGTATTTCACAGACGAGTAAAAGATTAAATCTTAAATCTGATTCCTCCTTGCGATTTGAAAGAGGGATAGATGAGCAAAGAGTTATAAAAGGACTCGAGCGTGCAACAGAGCTCTTAATTGAGCTTGCTGACGCAAAGGTTTCATCTGGTGTGAATGGATTTATTCATCATGAGATAGAAAATCCAATCATCTCTGTAGAGAAAAGATATTTCAACGAAAAATTAGGGGTTACCATTCCTGAAAAGAAATTATTAGAGTTTTTTGATGCTTATAATTATAAATATGCTGTATCTAAAGACACTTATGAACTCAGAGCTCCAAGTTATCGAAAAGATATATTAATTAAAGCAGATTTATTAGAAGAAATCGCACGCATGTATGGTTTAGATAGAATTCCAATGAAGACAATTGATCAACCTGCTAAAGGTAAATTAACTTTTAAACAAAAACGATTGAGAGCTTTACGTCATCATTTTGCTAATTTAGGATTGAATGAAATCATTAGTTATAGTTTAATCCAACCTAGCGAAGTTCATCGTTACCAAAATTTAGGTGAGGCAGTGTCAATCCTTATGCCTCTATCAGAAGATAAAAAGACATTAAGACAAAGTCTTGTTCATGGATTGTTAGAAACTGTTAGTTTTAATCAGTCTAGACAATTAAGTTCCGTAGCTGTTTTTGAAATTGGAAATTGCTTTGCTAAGGGATTAGAAACCCTTCATTTAGGTGTTGCAATGAGTGGGACATGGCACAAAAACCCTTGGAAAAAACAGGAAATCAAACCAGACTTTCATATATTGAAGGGACTCATTGATAGCGTCTTTAACCCTTTAGATATTTCATTTATGTATGTTCCAACGAATCACATTGATTCATATCATCCATATCGTCAAGCAAATGTTGTTTACCAAGATGAAGTTATTGGACAAATTGCAGAATTACACCCTAATGAAATGAAACGGTTAGGTATTGAAACAACAATCGTTGTTGATATCAATTTAGCTCCTTTATTAGAGCAATCTGCACCTATGGTGTATAAACCAGTTAGCAGATATCCTCAGATAGAACGTGATTTAGCTATTGTGTTAAACCAAAGTGTCAATGCTGATGATTTAATCCAAATGATTAAGCAAAGTGCTAGAAAAAATCTGGTTCAAATAGATGTTTTTGATATCTATCAGGGATCTCATATAGAAACAGGTAAGAAGTCAATCGCTTTCCACCTTGTTTTTAATGATGTTGAAAAGACACTTCAAAGTGATGATGTCGATAAGTTAATGAAAAAAATAACAAATCGCTTGAGTTTTAGTTATCAAGCAACGATTAGAAATTAAAAACCTGAACACTCAGGTTTTTCTTCGCTATCTAATGCTTTTCGTGTATAATAAATTATGGGTGATGTCATGCTAATATACGATCTAACTCATGAAGAGTTAGTAACATTTTTATTAGAAAATAATCAAAAGAAATTTAGAGCTGACCAGATATGGCAATGGCTTTATAGACAAAAAGTAACGAGCTTTCAAGAGATGGCTAATTTACCATCTGAATGTGTTGATCTGCTTGAAAAAAACTTTAAAATTCAAGCACTTGAACTTGTATTAAAGCATGAGAGTCATGATGGAACACTGAAATGCTTATATAGTTTGAATGATGGACATTTGATTGAGTCAGTTTTGATCAAACAACACTATGGTAATTCAATATGCGTAACAACACAGGTTGGTTGTAATATTGGATGTTCTTTTTGTGCTTCAGGAATGCTTAAAAAACAGCGAGATTTGACTGCAGGAGAAATCATTGCTCAAATCATTGAAACTGAACGTTTATTAGGTGAAAGAATATCTTATATTGTTGTTATGGGCATCGGAGAACCATTTGGCAATTATGAAGAATTAATGCGTTTTTTACACACTATTAATCATCCCAAGGGGCTGGCAATAGGAGCAAGACATATTACTGTATCAACAAGCGGAATCGTACCTAAAATTCGAGAATATGCACACATGGGATTGCAAGTAAATTTAGCGATTAGTTTACACGCACCTAATAATGAAATTCGTACAAAATTAATGAAAATTAATCAAAAATATCCAGTTGAAGATGTGATTAGTGCTATCAAATATTATCTAAGTGTAACCAATAGAAGGGTAACTATTGAATATATTTTAATTGATCAACTCAATGATACTGAAAAGGTAGCTTTAGAACTTGTCCAAGTTTTAAGAGGATTGAATGTCTATGTGAATCTGATACCTTATAATGAAGTAATTGAAGCACCCTATAAACGCTCATCTAGAGAGACCATGGAACATTTTTATGACACATTAAAAAAACATAACATTCAAGTTACCTTGCGTAAAGAACAAGGCCATGATATCAATGCTGCTTGCGGGCAGTTAAGAAGTCAAAAACTGTAGGAGGAAAATTTGAAAAAAGGCTTTATAAAGAGATTAATAGCAAATCAATATACTTTGATAGACCTCGAAACAAAAGCAGAGGTTATTGCTTTTGCACGAGGGAAATTACGATACATGAAATTAGAAGAAGACAACACATTTTATCGTAAAATGACAAAGGGAACAAAGAAAGAAACGAAGATCATGCAGGTCAGTCCCAAGGTTGGAGATTATGTGACCTATGATGATTCCGAGGATCAAGTTTTAATCATTGAAATTCTACCTAGAAAAAATGATTTAGTACGTCCAGATGTATGCAATCTTGATCAAGTTCTACTTGTTTTTTCAGCAGTAAATCCTGATTTTAGTTTTCATCTCTTAGATAAATTTTTAATTATTTTAAATCAAGAAAATTTGACACCAGTAATTATCATTTCTAAGATTGATTTGATTAAAGAAAGTCAACTTTCAGCACTTAAAATAGATCTGGGATATTATAAAAAAATGGGTTATGAAATATATTACGTAAATAGTAAACAAAAGATTGGAATCGACGTTCTCGCACATATATTTACAGATAAACTTACCGTTCTTGCAGGTCAGACAGGCGTGGGAAAATCCACCTTACTTAATGCAATGATGCCTGAATTAAAATTAAAAACGCAAGAGATTTCTAAAGCTCTTGGACGTGGTAAACATACGACAAGACATACAGAATTATATGAATATAATGGAGGATATATTGTCGATACTCCAGGTTTTTCAAAAATTGAGTTTTTAATATTTCATGTTGATGAAGTTAAAGCGCTATATCCCGATTTTGTGAAGCTGAGTGCAGGGTGTAGATTTAAATCGAGTTGTCTACACTTGAATGAACCTGATTGTGCAGTAAAACAAGCAGTTGAAAAAGGTGAAATTCTTGCATCTAGGTATGAAAATTATGTTCAGTTTTGTCAAGATGTTAAAAATCAAAAAGATAAATATTAAAAGGAGGATTTTATGAAAATAGCACCTTCGGTTCTAACTGCTGATTTCAGTCAACTTAAAATGGAATTAGACAGTATAAAAACAGCGGATTACATACATTTAGATATCATGGATGGTCATTTTGTTCCAAATATTTCCTTTGGGCCTGCAATCTCATTACAGATTGCTAAACAAACATCTATACCATTAGATATTCATTTGATGGTTACTGATCCATTGAAATGGATTAACGAATTTGCAAAATGCAGACCTCAATTCATAACAGTTCATGTTGAAGCAAACGATGTCAATGAAACGATAAAATCCATCAAATCAAATGATATTAATCTAGGTCTTTCTATTAAACCAAAAACATCAGTAAACACGCTTTTACCATATATCGAAGATGTAGCTCTTATTTTAGTTATGACTGTTGAACCAGGATTTGGTGGACAATCATTCATGAGAGATATGTTGATCAAGGTCGAAGACCTTGTGAGAATAAGAAATGAAAGAAAGCTAAAATTTGAAATCGAAGTTGATGGGGGTATCAACCAAGAAACAATTAAGTTGTGCAGAAAAGCAGGTGTTGATATTGTTGTTGCTGGAAGCTATCTTTTCAATATGGCTGACAGAAAAAAAGGAATTGAGTCACTCAAATGAGAGTATTAGTCGTTACGCACCCAACCCCTAAAGATATTAGAAAAGTCATACCACTTTTAGAAAGTGATTATATCATAGCTGTTGATCAGGCAGTCAATAGTCTTTATAAACAAAGAATTAAAATTGACTTAGCAGTTGGTGATTTTGATTCATTAAATAACCATAGTATGTTACTCAATTTAAACGTTGTCAGACTTAATCCTGTCAAAGATGTTACTGATACACATCAAGCCTTAGTAGAAGCAACAAAAATCAATCCTGATGAGGTTTATCTAATTGGTGGGATTGGTGGAGAAAGAATTGAACATTTTATGATACATACGATGTTCTTCAATGAGTTTCCAAAGATGGTGATTAAAGATGAAAATAGCACACTCTTTCTTTTAGAAAAAGGTGTGCATGAATTAGTCAATAAGGATTACAATACTTTTCTTGGGTATCCAAAGGCAATTCTATCTTTAGATGGATTTAAGTATAACTTAAACGAATATCGATTATTACCATATGATCCACTTTGTGTCAGCAATGAAATCGTTGAATCAGCTGGATACGTACATGTCCATGAAGGTAAAGTGTTAGTGGTTATCTCAAAAAAATAAAAAGGCAACTGCCTTTTTTATTTTAAACGCGTTTTAAATTATTCTTTTTTAAAGCACGAGCAGAAACTTTCACTTTAATGATTTTTCCGCTTTCATCTTTGATCCGTACGGTCTGAAGATTGCTCTTCCATGTACGGCGAGTCGCGTTCAACGCGTGACTGCGTTTATTTCCAAAAATTGTCTTTTTTCCTGTTACGTAGCATTCAGCCATATTCTTCACTCCTAACTGCACAATCTAATTTAACATAATAAAATTGAAAAAGCAACCAGAATATACATAATATATAAAGAAAAAACATAAAATATTCTAATTTTCCATCCATATTTCAAAATTACTTCTTTTTTTTGGTAATATGGTATAATATCTGTGTAATTATTATGGTTATAATATATATTGCTTTTTAAAATCAATAGTGCTATACTGTAAAAGTGTTAAAATGAAGTAAGTTCAAACCAATTAATTTATCTTAATTTAAATATACATCAATTTTCCAAATACGAGGGAGGATTTATAAATGGCGAATCAAGCTATCAGTGGAACTCTATTTAAGAAAATGGTTACTAACGGAGCAGTAAACTTAAAAAACAATCATAAAGAAATCGATCACTTAAATGTATTTCCAGTACCCGATGGGGACACAGGAACTAACATGCAAATGACGATGATGGCAGGTATTAAAGAAGTAAATACTTTAGATTCTCTATCTATTATCGATATTTCAAAAATTTTATCACGTGGACTACTCATGGGAGCAAGAGGTAACTCTGGTGTTATTCTTTCCCAATTTTTCCGTGGTGTTTATAGTGAAATAGCTAAAATTGATAATGGATCTGCAACAGTGCAAGAATTTATTCAGGCACTTGTTGGTGGTTATCAAATGGCATATCGTGCAGTGATGGATCCTGTAGAAGGAACCATACTAACAGTTGTTAGAGAATCCGCAGAAAAAGTACTCCGTGAACAATCAAACTTAAATAGTGTTGAAGAAGTGTTGACACTCTATCTTCAACAAGCTAAAGAAACATTAATAAGAACACCAGATTTATTACCTGTTTTAAAAGAAGCAGGTGTTGTAGATAGTGGTGGAGCAGGATTTATCAAAATTATTGAAGGTTGGGTCATGGCACTAGAAGGAAATATGCTCAATGAGTTGGAAGCACAGTTTGCTCCTCAACAAAAAGAACATTATCATGGTGCTGAAAACCTTGGTGATTTTGATATTAAGTTCGGTTACTGTACGGAATTTATTGTTAAATTACATAAACCTGAAAAATTTAATGAAAACTTCATGAAAGATCCTTTATCACAAATGGGTGATTCATTAGTTGTTGTTACTGATGATGATATTCTTAAGGTTCACGTGCATACAAATCAACCTGGTGTTGCTTTGACTTTAGCACAAAAATATGGAGATATTCAAACAATCAAGATTGAAAATATGCGTCTGCAACACTCTACAATTATGAGTGATGTTGCTCCACATCAATCTGAAAAAATTGCTATGCCTGATAAACCAAAAGCTAAATTTGCAATTATTGCAGTTGCATCTGGTGAAGGTATTAAAGAATCATTTAAAGAATTAGGTGTTGACTTGATTATTGATGGTGGACAAACGATGAATCCATCAACAGAATCCTTTGTTAAGGCCGTAGAGTCGCTTAATTCAGAAAACATTATCATCCTACCTAATAATAAAAACATTATCTTATCAGCAGAACAAACCCTAGATTTATGTCCTGATCGCTCGATTAGAGTCCTCAAGACGAAGAGTATTGCTCAAGGTTATGCATCATTGATGGCATTTGATCCAACACAGGATTTAGATGACAATTTTGAGGAAATGACGAATATTGTATCAAATATGCGTTCAGGTGAAATCACATATGCTGTACGTGATACAGAACTTAATGGTGTTGCTATAAAGAATGGCGATTTTATCGGAATTACTAAAGGTGAAATTTTAGTTTCTCAACCAGTAAGACTTGATACTGCAAAAACATTATTAGAAGATATGATTGATAAAAATCGTGAAATTGTTACTATTTTCTTTGGTAATGATGCAGGAGAAGATGAAATTGAACAAATTGTCGCACATGCTAAAAAGCTAAATCCTGATATCGAGGTTGACTTGATTGAAGGAAAACAGGATGTATACTCATATATCATCGCTGTTGAATAATGATTTTAAAAGGTGCTTGCACCTTTTTTAATGGCGGATGTGGTGGAATGGTAGACACGCATGTTTGAGGGGCATGTGGCAGCTTTATGCCGTGTGAGTTCAAATCTCATCGTCCGCACCATATAAGAAGCATAGGTTTGATACAATTGTGTCAAGCCTTTTTTTATGCAAAAAGGGACATTTTACCCTATCTTCCAAGTTACATTAGTCCTGTAGCGGTTAAGTTAAATACTTTTACAGGTCTTTTTTGTATTCTACGTTCAACCTTTTAACGATTACCTAACAATTTACACGATTACATATTTTGTATAAATTTGAAAAAAATATATAAAAAACATTAATATATCCTTATTGTATTATATTTTTTTATCAAAAAGTGCTATAATAATGTTAATTATGTGACGAGGAGATATCCTATGAAATATTTAGAAAAAATAAAGTTGCTTAGAGAAAAAATGTTTGTCTCTCAAAAAGAACTTGCGGAGATACTTGGGGTTTCTTTTGCGTCTGTGAATCGTTGGGAGACAGGAAAGTTTAATCCTACAATAAAAGCTAAGAAAAAATTAAACGAACTATTTGTAAGATACAATTTAACGGGGGAAAATAAAAATGACGACAAATGAAATTGGGAAACAAACTTCAACAAACATTCAAGAAAAGGCAAATTTGATATGGGCGATTGCAAATCATTTGGTTGGATTATTTAAACCTCATGAATATGGAAAAGTCATACTTCCTATGACAGTACTTAAGCGGTTCGATGATGCACTAAAAGAAACAAAACAAGAAATTGTAGAACTTAATAAAAAACTTGATAATCAAAAGACAATTGATGCAATTAAAGAAGGATTATTATGCAAAAAGACCGGATATGATTTTTATAATATCAGTCCATTTTCTTTTGAAAATTTACTAGCAGATCCAGATAACATTGCTTCTAATTTTGATACATATTTACAAGGCTTTTCTGATAACATAAAAGATATCATTTCTAATTTTGAGTTTTCTTCAACTCTAAAGACAATGATTAAAGGAAATGTTCTCTATATTGTTATACAGGAATTCAATTCAAAAAAAGCTGATATGCATCCAAACAAAATTACTTCTACTGATATGGGTTATATTTTTGAAGAATTAATTCGTAAATTTTCCGAATCTTATGATGAGCAAGCTGGAGCACACTTTACATCAAGAGACATCATTTATTTAATGACAGAATTATTGGTTGCTAACAAAAAAGAACATATTAAGCAAAATGGAATGGTAAAAACTGCATATGATATGGCTATGGGAACCTCACAAATGCTGGGATGTCTAGATGAAAAAATGACTGAAATTAATTCTGATTCGAAATTATCTCTTTTTGGGCAAGAATTCAATCCGGAAACCTATGCAATAGCAAAATCCGATATGCTTATTAAAGGTGGTAATGCTCAAAACATGAAGTTTGGTGATACACTAAGTGATGATCAATTTTCAAACTATGAATTCGATTATATAATTTCAAACCCACCATTTGGAATTGATTGGAAAAAAGAAGAAAAAGAGGTAAAACAAGAATACTCTAGATTGGGATATGATGGAAGATTTGGACCAGGGTTACCAGCAATTAGTGATGGACAAATGCTATTTTTATTGAATGGTGTTAAGAAATTAAAAGAAGGTTCTGGTAGAATGGCTATCATTCAAAATGGATCTTCGTTATTTACCGGTGATGCAGGCAGTGGACCAAGTGATATCAGAAAATACTTAATTGAAAGTGATTTATTAGAAGCAATTATTCAGTTACCTACTGATCTATTTTATAATACTGGTATATCAACGTATATATGGATTGTTTCAAAAGATAAATCAAAAGATCGTTTTGGTAAAATCCAACTAGTTGATGCATCAAATTGTTATGTAAAAAGAAGAAAAAGCATTGGAAAAAAACGTGTAGATTTAGACGATAATTCTATAGGTTTAATAACAAAAGCATACCTTGATTTTAAAGAAAATAAATATGAAGAAAATGGGTTGGTTGTTGATTCGAAAATATTTGACAATAACTATTTTGGTTTTACTAAAGTTACAATTGAAACACCACTTCTTAATGAAAAAAACAAACCAGTTATTAAGAAAGGTAAACCTCAAGCGGACTCTAAAAAGCGTGATACAGAACTTATTCCATTACAAGATGATATTGATACATTCTTTAAAGAAAATGTTCTACCTTATAATTCACAGGCTTGGATGGATCGAAGCAAAGATAAAGTCGGTTATGAGATTTCATTTACAAGATTATTTTATAATTTCATTCCACCAAAAGCATTATCAGACATATTTGATGAAATCAAACTACTTGAAGAGGAAGAAACTCAATTAATGAAGGGGTTGTTTGGGAATGAATAAAGTGGAATGGTTTGGTGAAATTCCTTTTAATTGGAAAGTTTATAAGATTCAGAGCTTATTCAAGAATAGAAATATCAAAGTAAGTGATAAAGATTATGAACCTTTATCAGTAACAAAAAGCGGTATTTATCCTCAACTAGAAAATGTGGCTAAATCTAATGATAGTGAAAACAGAAAACTTGTGTTGTCTGGAGACTTTGTTATTAATTCGCGTTCAGATAGAAAACAATCATGTGGAGTATCACCATATGATGGTTCGGTATCATTAATTAATACTATTATTTTCCCGTATAAAAACTTAGTTGATATGAATTATATTAGTTTCTTGCTAGATAATTATGGCTTTGCAGAGGAGTTCTATCGATGGGGACATGGTATTGTAGCTGATTTATGGACGACAAGATGGCAAGAAATGGCAAATATTGAAATTCCTATTCCACCGTTACATGAGCAAATTGAAATATATAAAGAGTTAAAAGAAAAGTCACTTAGTATAGATCAATTAATACAAAATCAACAACAACAAATAGAAAAAATGAAAGATTATAAGCAATCATTAATTACATCTTTTTTTGATAAATATGTTTTTGATTTACAAGAACATAAAGGCTCATTAGACAATAATGCTGTTCCACTCAATTACCTTTCGAAAATTGTACGTGGTAATACGGGATTTAGGAAAGATGAATTATTAAGTGAAGGTGATTTTATAGGTTTGCAATATGGCAAAACTTATAAAACTGAAATAGTGGATGAAACTTATAATTTCTATGTTGATAGTAAATTTTACAAAGAAGATCAAATTGTTAATAAAGGTGATGTAATCTTGATATCTACATCTGAAACAGTTGAAGATTTAGGTCATGCATGTTTCTATGATCGAGAAGAATTGGGACTTTTAGGTGGTGAGCAATTTATCTTAAAACCTAATGAAGAAATCATATATGGAAAGTTTCTATATTTTTGCACTGTAGAATTTTCCAAATACATAAAGAAGTATTGTACAGGGCTAAAAGTTTATAGATTCAATTCATCACATTTAAAAAATATTTATATTAATTTACCAAAATATGATGAACAAAAAAGAATTGTTCATTTATTAGATAAAAAGATTTTAGCAATTAATTCGCTACTAGATTTAAAGCAAACAAAAATAAATCATCTCAATGATTACAAAAAATCTCTAATATATGAATACGTAACTGGTAAGAAGGCAGTTTCATAAAATGAGAGATATAAAATCAATTCTTGGTGCAATATTGCTATTAATTCTAATAGCTACGGGTGTTTTTTCCGCCCTGTTAGAATTAACGGGTGAGTTCATGAAATTCATACTATGGTTATTTCAATTAAGTTTAACCGATTTTGGATTATCGCCATTTGCAGAGATTGGAATTAAATCACTTACATTTGTTTTATCTTATGCATTAGTTGGAATTATTTTTAATGCACTTGGTTTCTTTGATTCAGATGTAATGAAATTTGTATATTTTGTCGTATCAACACTATTAGGTTTTGCTCTAAGTGCAGTAATCATGTTTTTTCAAGAAAACATCATCATAATTTCATGGAGTATTTTAGGTATATTTGTCATAACGATTATTTCCATCGTTTTATTTAGAATTAAAAGAAATGTGGTAAAGGAGTAAAACTATGCAAGATAATGAAAAAAGATTTGAAGAAGATATCGAATCCCATTATATAAATAACAAGTACAGAAAGTTATCCATGCAAGGATATGATGTATCAAAAGGGATTTATTTAGATATACTTGTAGAATTTATTAAAAAAACACAAAGTAAGTCTTGGGAAAGATATGAAAAGTATTATGGTGAAGATGCACCTAATAAATTATATCGTAGATTGGAAGACTCTATTAACCATCATGGATTTCTTCATGTGTTAAGAAATGGTATTAAAGACATGGGGATTGATCTTTTTGTTTGTTTCTTTAAGCCAGAAACAGAATTGAATCCTTTATTAGTTGAACGATATGAAAATAATATACTGGGTGTCACCAGACAATTTTCTTATTCACCTTTCAATAACAATACCATAGACATGGTTTTATCAATAAATGGTATTCCTTTTGTTGCTATTGAGTTAAAAAATCAGCTAAAAGGTCAAGATTATAAGAACGCAATGTATCAATGGCGAAATCATCGTGATCCAAAAGAATTTATTTTTAGATTTAATCATCGAATTTTAGTTTACTTCGCAGTAGATCTATATGAAACATGGATGACAACAGAATTAAAGGGAGCACAAACAAGCTTTTTACCTTTTAATCAAGGATCTAACGGTGCAGGCGTAAGTGGGGGTTCAGGTAATCCTCAAAATCAAGAAGGTTATACAACTTCATATCTTTGGGAAAATGTTCTATCAAAGGACTCGATAATTGATATCCTACATCGCTTTATATCTAATCCAAAGGATTCTAAAATAGTTATTTTTCCAAGATATCATCAATTTGATGTTGTTAAGAAAGTATTGATGGATGTTAAAGAAAATGGTGTTGGACAAAAATATTTAATAGAGCATAGTGCAGGATCTGGTAAATCAAACTCAATTGCCTGGATTGCATATCGCCTAGCTTCAGTTCACGATACAAATGATAAACCAATATTTAACTCTATAATCATTGTTACTGATCGTGTTGTCCTTGATTCCCAATTACAAGATACAATTAACGGATTCGAACATAAAGCGGGTTTAGTTGAAGCCATAGATGACAAAAAGCGTTCTAGAGGTCTTACAGAAGCAATTAATGATAAAAAACGCATCATTATTTGTACTATTCAAAAATTCTTATTTGCTTATAAGGATTTCGATGAAATGGAAGGCAGAAAATTTGCCATCATTGTAGATGAAGCACATCAAGGTCAAACTGGATCGAGTGCGAAAACATTAAGAAGAGCACTCATAGATAAAAAAATAGCCATTCAAGAGTATGCTGAATTGGAAGGTATTGAAGAAGATGAAGTTGATGATACTGATGAACTTGTTGCTGAAGTACTAGCGCAAGGACAACATAGTAATCAATCCTTTTTTGCATTCACTGCTACTCCAAAGAATAAAACAATTGAGCTTTTTGGAAGACTTAATCCATCAAGCAATAAACATGAACCTTTCCATGTGTACTCAATGAGACAGGCGATAGAAGAAGTGTTTATTTTAGATGTACTTAAATACTACACGACATTACAAGATCAATTTAAGATAATTAGGACAACTAGAGATAATCCCGAAGTCATTGAAGGACAAGCAAAACGAGTACTTGTTAGATATTATAAAGAGCATGGCTTCACAATTCATAAAAAAACAGAACTTATCATGGATAACTTTTTAAACAACGGACAGTTCAGAATTGATGGTAAAGCAAAAGCTATGGTTATTGCAGATTCTAGACCGAATGCGGTTCGATATTATAAAGCTATTCAAGAATATATTAATGCAAATCCTGAATTGACAGCTCATGTTGGAGCTTTGGTCGCATTTTCAGGCGAAGTGAAACTAGAAGGTAAATCTTACAAAGAAGCTGAAATGAATATTGATAGTGATGGACATTATATAAATTCAGATAAAAAATTAAGAAAGGCATTTCGTAGTGACGAATTCAATATTTTAGTTGTTGCAAATAAATATCAAACTGGGTTTGATGAACCTTTACTTCATTCCATGTATGTTGATAAAAAACTTCATGGAGTTAACGCAGTTCAAACACTATCAAGATTGAATCGTATATATCCTGGTAAAGTAGACACTTTTGTAATGGATTTTGTCAATACACATGAAGATATGAAAAAGTCATTTCAACCTTTCTATGAAACGACTTATCTTGATGGACAAACTGATTATAATCGAGTTTATGACTTAAGAACAAAAATTCATTCATATATGTTATACAATGATCAAGATGTTGATATATTCGCCAAAATAAAGATTGAAGCTGGAAAGAAACAAGACGATAGAGCACTCGGACGTGTAACGAGCATCTTAAAACCAGTCATTAATCAATATTTGGAATTATCTGAGAAACAAAAATATGAATATAGAGATTTATTAAGAAAATTTAATCATGCATATTCCTATATAACTCAAATAGTTAGAATTAACGATAAAGAGCTATTTAAAGAATTTATGTTTATTTCATATCTAACAAATTTATTACCAAAAGACACTTCAGAAAAAATCAGTATTGATGATAAGATTACGCTAGAGTTTGCTAAACTGAAAGAAACTTATAAAGGTAGTATCGAATTAGAAAAAACATCTTCTGATTTAAAACCGGAACAAACAATTGATGCTAAAAGAAAGCCAAAATCTAAAGACACGTTGCAAAGCATTATTGATAAAGTAAACGAGCAATATATGGGACAGTTTACAGATATTGATAAAGTTATTATTTCAGGTATTTTCGAGATGTTTATGAATGATCCTGAAGTTAAGAAATACGCTCAATATGCAAAAGATAACAATCCGGAAATGTTCATAAAAAGTTTGTTCCCTGATAAATTTAAGGATATAGCACTTAGATTATTTAATGAGAATCATGATTCGTTTGAAAAATTATTTACGGACAAAGCTTTCTATGAAAAAGTTATGGATGCGATGGCAAAAGAGCTCTATAAAAAACTAAGGAAATAAAGTTTAGTGCTGTTTTGTTTTTGAAAAACTAATAAATTTATTATATTGACGAAGGGATAGTGAATCATGAACAAATTTACTGACAAAATGGTTGAAGAAACCGCAAAATTGATACCTGAAATATATGAAGACGGATTAAAACCAGCAGTTCAAGAAACTGGTGGGATAATAGCTACACTTTTTGGTTTAGTAAATCATGTGCTTATGTATAAACCCAAAACATGGATCATTAAATATAAATTAAAAGCGCAAAAATTTGAAGAGGAATATAAAAATCGAATGGATGCTATACCCGAGGAGTTTAGGGGTGATCCTGATATAAATGTAGTTGGGCCACTGTTAGAGTCATTAAAATACAACTTGGATGAAGACAAAATTAGAGAAATGTTTTTAAACCTACTCGTAAATAGTATAGATAATAGAAAATCAGCTAGTGTACATCCATCGTATGTATCAATTGTCAGTAAAATGAATTCAACTGATGCTACTATATTAAAGTGTTTGTACGAGAGGTATAAAGGCAATTATATAAAAGCAGGGAAGATTAACGTAACACTCATTGGAACAAATCAGTTTTATTCAGATGCATTACCAGAATGGATTATAGAAGACGAATTCATTGGGATTTCAATTTTTGAAATTTCTGAAACACTGATAAGACTTCAAAACTTCGGTGTCTTGACTTTAATGTTCGATAGAAGTGCTGGTGGATCCTATCTAGAAATAATAAAAGGTAAAAGAGAAGTTCAAGATATATTTAATAGGTATAAAACAAATAATAGCAATGTGGAATTGAAGGGTAATGATTGTATAATATATATAAATGATTTTGGAAAAAACTTTGCTAAAGTAGTTTTGACATAAAGTAAATTGGAATCTCAGTCAGCAATTAAAGCGATTTAACTCATAATTGAGTTGAGTCGTTTTTTTGAATTTCTAGAAAGCATTAGATATTTCCGGCAAATTGGAACATACCTCGCCATTTAACTAGTGAGAGAGTAGAAAGACTCTTTAAAAAAGTTAGAATAGAGGTATTAAATATGAACAAATTAAAAACGAACCACAATACATGGTCAGATGATGAAGATGATGATTTATCAAATGAAATATCAGTTGCTGAAGGACTGACAAACCTTCCGAAATTGCCAGAAGAACTCATAGAAGGTATCGTACGTGTTGGACACAAGATGCTTATTTCAGGAGCTTCAAAAGCTGGTAAAAGTTTCTTACTCATGGAACTTACCATTGCATTATCAGAAGGACTCAAGTGGCTTGGGTTTCAATGTAGAAAATCAAAAGTACTTTATATCAATCTAGAAATCGATCCAAATAGCATTTATCATAGATTTTTTGAAATCTATAGAGCAATGAAAATCAAACCATTACACAGTAATAACGTATCTATTTGGAATTTAAGAGGTTACGCTATGCCACTAGATAAACTCGCTCCTATACTCATTAGAAGAGTAGCTAATAAAGATTTTGACGTCATTATTATTGATCCAATCTATAAAGTGATTACTGGAGATGAAAACAACGCTTCTGATATGGGGTATTTCACAAATCAGTTTGATAAGATTTGTCTTGAAACGGGTTGTACAGTTATCTTTAGCCACCATCACTCAAAAGGTTCACAAGGTTTAAAAAGAGCGATGGATAGAGCTTCAGGTTCTGGAGTGTTTGCACGCGATCCTGATGCACAGATCGATATGATTCAACTCGACATCAGCGAAGTATTTCTAGCACAGAACGCAGATAATGAATCATCGACTGCTTGGCGATTGGAAAGTAGCCTGCGTGAGTTTCCAAACTTTAAGCCAGTGAATTTTTGGTTCGAATATCCAATCCATAGAATAGATGATAAAGATATATTGAAACAGAAATATGCAGATGGTGATCCAAGAGCCAACCTTGAAAAAAGCGGTAAAAGAAAACAAACACCTGAATCAAGAAAAGAAGTATTTGATGTAGCTTTTAATGCCTGTAAAGCTGGAGAAGATTACTGTACTACAGATGAACTTTCTAATTATCTTGGAATCGGAATAAGAACAATACAAAAAAGAGTAGTTGAGTTTGAAGATGACTACTTAATTTCAAAGGGAAATGTGTATAGAAAAGAAACAATTCATAAAACGAAGAAAGGGTCATAAATCCTAAATTCGCAAAGTGAAGAAGAAAGGGAAATATCCCTATATTCGTGAAGTGAATATTGGTCTTATATATATATGTCGCTTCGCAACACGCTGACGCATCGTTTGTAGGATAGGGCTTGTAGCCTTGCCCTATCCCAAACAAATGCATCATCGTCAGCACTAACCTTTCTTCACCTAAAAAAAATAAAAACTGGTAAACAATTACAATTATTTGTGCTGATTTTCGAAAATGATATTTTTTATACCCCCCCCGGGTCATGATATATAAAGTGGTTAGGGTACCGTCTAGCTGGGCTTCTGATTTACACAGGACCACTTTTTTGAAAATCTGAAATATACTTTGAAATTTCAATAAAAAGCGAACAATTTTCAGATATTTCTTATAATTACGATTTATTTTAAATTTGATGGATATTTAACATGTATTTGATATTTCAATTGTTATTGCATCTTTTTTATGCGACTAAAGCCCTCAACGATTTGTTTTGTGGGCTTTTTGTTTTTAGTTTGAACCGAAACTTGTCCTTTGTACAAAAACAAAACGTTGAGGCTATTTCCGGCATACTTCATCATACCTTGCCATATATCTGGTGAAGGAGGTGATGAGGATGGATCATCAAACTAAAAATGAAGACTTATTGATTGGAAACTGTCTGAATTGTGGAATCAAAATCAAATCTATCAAAGGTTCGAAGAAAAAGCGATTTTGCTCTGATCGGTGCAGATGGGATTGGTGGAATAGCCATATCAAAGAATTGAAGAAAAGTGCTCAGAAAGATTCCAAGCTTGAAAGTTAAAAAAGTTTGTATTAAACATGGTAATCTATCTCGCTTAATAGACTTGACTAAGCCCCCGAAAAGAGTGATATATGGTGTAACAAAAAAGGAGGTAAATGATGAAAAAAACGATTACCAAGATTTATGCAATCCCAAAATTATCGACTAAAAAGAGAGTTGCAGCATATGCAAGAGTATCTAGTGGGAAAGATGCAATGCTTCATTCACTAGCAACACAAGTCAACTATTATAAGAAATTGATTCAGGAAAATAGTGAGTGGGAATTTGTAGGTGTTTATGCAGACGAAGCGTTGACTGGAACCAAAGACATGAGAGATGAGTTTCAACAATTACTTACTGATTGCAGAGCAGGTCATATTGATGTGATTATCACGAAATCCATATCCAGGTTCGCTCGAAATACAGTAACCTTATTAGAAACCGTTAGAGAACTCAAAACACTCAATGTCGATGTTTTCTTTGAGGAACAGAATATTCATTCCAACAGTGGTGAAGGAGAGATGATCCTAACATTTCTTGCAACGTTTGCTCAAGAAGAATCAAGAAGTACTTCAGAAAACATGAAGTGGAGAATTAAAAAAGAATTTGAACAGGGTATGATGTGGGGAGGTAACTCTTGCTTGGGTTATAAACTCGAAAACAAACAATTGATACCTGTCCCAGATGAGGCAGAGATTGTTAGAATGATCTATAAATTATACGTTGAAGGCAACGGTGCAGACACCATTGGTAAAATACTAAACTCTAAAGGTGTAGAGCCAAAAAACTCACCAAGATGGAACAGGTCATCTATTATTACAATCTTATCAAATTATAATTACACAGGTGATTTGATACTACAGAAGACCTTTCGTGAAAATCATTTATCAAAAAGAAAGATGATTAATACAGGTGAATTAGATAAGTATGCAGTCAAAAACAATCATGAAGCAATCATTAGTAAAGAACTATTTGATAAAGCTCAAAAGATGAGAAAACAACAAGCAGAAAAAATAAAACCGCGTTTAATTAAAAAACATTATGCTTTTACTGGAATGATAAGATGTGGGATTTGCGGTAGAGCATTCACACATAAAACGACACCGCATATTGAAATATGGAAATGCTCCCTTTCTGTTACCAAAGGAAAAGAAGCATGTGCAGCAAAACAAGTTCCTCATAATATAATCGTTGAAGCGTCTATTCACATTTTAAACAAAGACCAATATAATGAAGCCTATTTCAATTCAAAGGTCAATAAGATAATCGTTATGCCAAATAGAGTGCTACAGTTCCAAATGAAAGATGGAACGAGCAAAGACTACCAATGGAAAGAAAAATCAAGAAGTGCTAGTTGGACTCCTGAAATGAAGAAAAAAGCAAGCAAGAGAGCATTCAAGCAACATAGAGGAGGTGCTCATCGTGGCTAGAGTGACAGTCATTCCATCTACCATAAATCCTATCACTCAACTTTCTATCAATGATAACTCTTTAAGAAAAGTCGCAGCATATGCAAGAGTTTCAACGAATACAGATGAACAATATACAAGTTATGAAGCTCAAGTAAACTACTATAGAAAACTTATTCTAGACAGACCTGATTGGGAATATATTAATGTCTATGCAGATGAAGGCATGTCAGGAACTAATACAAAAAAACGTGTCAGTTTTAATAAGATGATTACAGATGCTCTTAATGGTAAAATCAACCTAATAATCACAAAGTCTATTTCTAGATTTGCACGTAATACACTCGATACGATTTCTTATGTGAGAAAATTAAAAGAAAATGGTATTGAAGTATTCTTTGAAAAAGAGAACTTATGGACAATGGATCCAAAGAGTGAACTCATTCTAACCATTATGGCATCTATTGCACAAGAAGAATCACGTTCAATTAGTCAAAATGTTACATGGGGTAAAAGAGTAGGATTCCAAGAAGGAAAGGTATCGTTTGCTTATAATTCGTTTCTAGGATACAAGAAAGAAGATGACAAGATTGTGATTGACGAAGACCAAGCAGTTATTGTTAAACTAATCTATAAGATGTTCCTGGTTGAAGGTAAGACTGCCACAGGCATTGCTAAATATTTGAAATTACAGCATATCAAAACACCATCTGGAAAATCCGCAAATTGGCAAAAAAACACAGTTAATTCTATTCTTACAAATGAAAAATATAAAGGTGATGCATTGCTACAAAAAACTTACACAGAAAATTATCTTGAACATTCTGTAGTAAAAAACACTGGCCAAATACCTCAGTACTATGTGGAAAATAATCATCAAGCAATCATTGATCGAGATATGTGGGAACAAGTTCAGGTTGAACTACAGAGACGAGAACAAATTGGTGCACAGTATTCTTCTTCTGATAAT
>Ga0265596_1000263_pt1 | contig 34853 bp, 37 predicted proteins | sample saktaG_FD_190143 | JGI IMG/M metagenome (GOLD analysis project Ga0265596, IMG submission 190143) | Saline water microbial communities from Sakinaw Lake, British Columbia, Canada - sak_2013_06_06_60m | ecosystem: Environmental > Aquatic > Non-marine Saline and Alkaline > Saline ...
AACTCCAGGAGAAGTTCCCCATTCAAAGCCCCTTTGGGTAGCATTTTCTCCACCAGTATCTGTAATACTACCATTTAGAGTAGCTGAAGTATCTGTGATATTGTTAGCAGGGTTAGTTACAACGGTTGGAGGATTAATAGGAGCAGCACCTTTTTCTCTTTTTTCCACTCGCCAGAGGTTCTTGTTGTTTTGGAATCCTGCCGCATAAACGCCTGTAGAATCAACGGCTATTCCGTGTGCTATATCGTCTCTATTAAAACCGCTAAGGTTCTCTGCCCATGGCCATACTAAAGAACCATCAGCGCGGCTTCTTTTTTCTACTCGCCAGAGGTTCTCCATATTTTGCGTTCCTGACACATAAACGCCTGTAGAATCAACGGCTATTCCGTATGCTACATCTAATATAAAACCGCTAAGGTTCTCTGCCTTTACCCATATTAATCCTTTGCCATCAATACCACCGAGACCATCAAGAGTTCTTTTTTCCACCCGCCAGCGGTTATAGTCATTTTGAAATCCTGCCACATAAACGCCTGTAGAATCAACGGCTATTCCGTGTGCTATGTCCCAACCACCGCTAAGGTTCTCTGCCCTTGCCCATATTAAAGAACCGTTAGCAAGGCTTCTTTTTTCTACCCGCCAGCGGTTCATGTTGTTTTGCATTCCTGCCACATAAACGCCTGTAGAATCAACGGCTATTCCGTATGCTACATCTTGACCAAAGCTATCAATGTCCACTGCCTTTGCCCATATTAATCCTTTGCCATCAATACCACCGAGACCATCAAGAGTTCTTTTTTCCACCCGCCAGAGGTTAAAGTTGTCTTGCGTTCCTGCCACATAAACGCCTGTAGAATCAACGGCTATTCCGTATGCTACATCTTGACCACCGATAAAATTTTCTGTCCTTTCCCACATTAAAGAACCGTCAACACGGCTTCTTTTTTCTACCCGCCAGGCGGTGCCCACGGTGCCTTGCTTTCCTGCCACATAAACGCCTGTAGAATCAACGGCTATTCCGTATGCTACATCTTGACCACCGAGGCTAAAGTTCCATATCTGTTTCCATAATAATCCGTTGCCATCAATACCACCTTCACCATCAAGAGTTCTTTTTTCTACCCGCCAGGAAGTATCTATGCTTTGTCTTCCTGCCACATAAACACCTGTAGAATCAACGGCTATTCCGTGTGCTATATCTTGACCAAAGCTAAAGGTCTTTACCCTTTTCCAAATTAAATCGCCCCCGGCCCCAAAAGAAACTTGGGGTAAAAGAAACAAAAAAAGAATAAACAATAAAAACCAGGATAATTTTTTGCTTTTAAAAATATTGTTTTTATTCATTTGTTTAATTGTTTAACGCATAATTGAAAGCTGGCAGTAATTTAAAAACAAATCAGATTCAAAAATATTACAGGCAATTGATTTTTTATTTAATATGTTTTCTTTGTAAATTTGGCAATCTGATTTAACTTGCTGGCTGTAAAATCTCTGACAGTCAAAATCACTTTCCGATTTAGTAAATTCTTGTTTGAATAAGTAATTATCGCGGCAGGAATTTTTTTCTTGTTCCACAGTTATGTTATTACACAGGTTAATGTCTTTTTTATTTAAGGCGAGAGACGGCCAAAAGCTTTCTTGGCACTCTTTTTGGATTTCGCTATTTTTTGTCTCACTACAGACATTAATATCTTCCTTATCTTGTGATTTTGTAAAAAGAATCTGCCTTTCGCAACCGGCAATACTAACTAATTCATCGTCTAATTTCTGGCAATAACTAATATCTTGTTTTTCTTGGGCTAAATTAAGAGCAATGTTATTAATACAAACAGTCCTATAGGTTTGATCTTCTATCTCTTGGCATTTATTAAAATCGCCTGTTTTAATAATTTCAGCTGCCTTTTCCTGCAGTTTAATCTCTTTTTCGACTGCCAATGGCCCTGTTTGAATGTTGGATTGATCCTCTGGTTTAAAAATGAAATTTAGAACAGGTTCTCGGTAGAAATAAAGAAGCCCAACAAAAAATAAAATCAAAACACCTAAAAAGATTAATAGAATAAATTTAAGCTTAGAGCTAATTATCATAAATAGTTATTAAATGTCTGTTCTCAACCACATCTGGCCCGTATCTTTAGACATAGCATTCTCTTCGGCTTGAGATCCAACTAACTGTATAATCAATCCTCCCGTTGTTTTTGTTTTGCCTCCTTTAATCTCTAATTTTGTTGAAGGAACTGGCGTCCCGATGCCGACGTTGCCGCCCTGAGTAGCTAAACGGGTGGTGCTGTGAGTATCAAAAATTCCATGAACAACTAAAGGCCCTTGTTTCATTTGAGGGCTGATACCAACATTTACCGGTGGATCAACATTGCCTCCTGGAGGAAGCGCTGTTGGTCCTGTCCAACCGAAAGTATAAAAAGCTATTGCAAAGCAGATAACTATTATACCAAAAACTAAAGCAACTATTTTTGGCGAAACTTGTTTTTTCATGGTTTTATTTGAGTGTTAAGCTTGGAAGTATTGAGGCCAAACCTCAAAATCTTCCTTTATATCTTAAACTCATTACTTTATTATTTTGATTTACTATTGGGAGTCTTGGTGAAGTTTGTCTAATTCTTTAAGCTGCTCTTGAATTTCTTCTTCAGACAAGGGCGGGGTATTTGCCCTTAATTCATCTAATTCTTTAAGCTGCTCTTGAGTTTCTTCCTCAGACAAGGGCGGGGTATTTGCCCTTAATTCGTCAAGTTCCCGCAATTGTCGTTCAATTAAAGTTTCTTCTTTTAGCTCCTCCTTTGTTTCTTTCCGCGATAAATAATAAAAAAAGCCGATACAAACAAGAACGACTACTACAATAATTATGATTAAGCATAAAAGAGATTTTTTATCTAATTTTTTTAGCATCATAATATTTTGTTTTACCCCGTAGAAGAAATTTGACAAGGTTTTCTTTCAGAAAACCTAATTGCCATAGGCAGTCAAATTTTCTCTACAGGGTTTATAACTTTAAAAATTTAAAAACAATCCTAAAAAGGTGTAACCTCTTTCCAGGAAGGGAGAGGAAATCCCACGGCTACTGTTTCCGAGCACATTTTGATGAATGGACCACCAATGCCAACATCAGTTATTTGAAGCCGGATATTATAGTTTCCTGGTTCAGGATAAGTATAAACAGCATCCCCCTTAGAAGTATCATCAACAATAAATCCTTCTGTCGGATTGTAATCAAAATCCCATTCATATGTAATATCAGCTCCTCCGGCATCGCAATCATACCCGCTGTCATCGGATAAATAACATTCTGAGTCATCTATAAAAGTAACCTCTTCTTCGGTTCTGGGATTTAGCGGGTTCGGAGTAAAAGCGACATTTGGAGAAGCGCGATTGGGCATAATAAAAGATTTGGGATCTGAGAAATCTGACCAATCGCCATTATTGTCTTCTACTTTTACTTTCCAATAGTAAGAAGATGGCCTAATGCTAAACCAGGTAAGCTCGGACAACCAATCTCCTCCCGGGTCCGGAGGATTATCATCAGCAGTAAGATTTACGGTATAGGATGAACCGAGACCGGGATCTACCACATGGTTGAATTTTGGACTGCTAAAATCAGAACTTTCATCCAGCCAAATTTCATAAGCCGCTTGAGGATCTCCATCCGGGTCTGAATAGAACCAATTTAAAATTAGGCAGGCACGAAGAGCTACCGAAGGATCTCCTCCGCAACACACCCAGCTTTCACTCAGGCCAGTGGGCTTATCGGGCGATTGACCTAAAGTACTCTTTACTTTGTAATTTGAATCTCCACAGATATTATAACGTTCTCCTGGGGCAGTTTCTATTGTATAAGTAATTTTAAGTATGGGTTCATTTCCTGCTGAATTTGCAGCGTAAAAGCTAATATATTCATACTCATCGGGCTCATCTTCATTTACATCCCTGCTGCTTCTCAGTTGATATTTTGTATCGCCTGTTTTATTTACCCAAGAGTTGTCTAAAGAAGAGGAATCATAATAAACTTCTGTCGACACTTCACTTGTATTTCTCCAGTCCGCGTCATAAACTGCCCCACTGGCATCATAATTAGCTTCTCTGTTACCTGAAGCCATTGGCTCTGCCCAATCATATTTATATATTTGGACATCAAAATCAGTATATGATACGTTTGAATTTGCCTTTAAACTTAATTTTACATCGATAATAACAGCATCCTCAGGAATGCTTGAAGTATCAAATTCAAGATATGACCTCGTTACACCATAGAGTTCATCCTCCCAATCGCAACCGTATTGACTTTTACAACTACTTTCATCGTAAATATCATCACAAGGAGTTGGCGTTCCTTCACAACCATACCAGGAACAAAATCCCCGAAGACAATGTATAGGATGAGAATAATCTCTGCTATCACAGTCAAAAGTTGGTATTCCGACACAACCTGACCAAGAACAACCATCTTGATTTTCACAAAGAGATCCTTGAAGAAAAAAAGTATCACAAGAATATACTGTTCCTGTACATTCACCTCCTATCCACTCACAACCATATTGAGGATCATTAACTGATGTTCCGCAACTGCTTTCACTCAGATCGCCACACGAAGAAGTTGCTGTTCCTATACAACCATCCCAGGAACAGCCAGGTTCATGATCACATATATTGTAACCATGACTTTCACAAGGAGCTGGCGGTCCTTCACAACCAACCCAGGAACAGCCACTTACGCTATTGCACTCATCAGGCCGAATTCTCTCATAACCAACAAGTTCCGGAGTTCCATCAAAACTATCACAACTATCTGCTGTCCCACTACAACCAGAACCATATAACTCCTGCCCAACAAATAAATAAGATGATGTAGTTGAGTAAAAACTTGATGTTGAGAGTGCTGTTGAATAAACGGTATTCTCTCCCTTAATATATCCATCCGATGTTTTTCCTGTGATAGAAAGGGAAAGTTCTTCTATTGTTTCATCGTAACCTCCATCTTCACAGTTAAAACTAATCCAGCCGATTACCGCCTCTTCAGAACTATCGTCGCCAGCCCAAGCCCAACCCTCAAATTCATTAGTGGCGGGATTAAAGGAAACTCCATAGGGACTACCATTCTGAGCAGTTCCTCTTAATTTTATCCAGCCATCCCAACCGCCAAGAGTTTGCCCTTCCGGATTTACCGCTCTATAAACTCTGGCCCAGCCGGAAACTTCATTGGTAGCCAAATCAAGATTAGCTTCACAATCTCCGCTTGGACAACCAGCCAGTTCAACAGAATTAAAACTTATCCAGCCAATAGTTGCTGCCGAGGAGTCATAAGCATCTTTACCTCCTCCGGCCCAAGCATAGCCGGAAAAAACACCCGTAGAAGAGTCAATATCAACTCCGTAATCTGAATTATATCCGGCGTCAGTACAATGGCTTTCTGAATTCCCGTCTCCATTATAATCGTTATCACAATTAAAACTAATCCAGCCAATCCTTTCTGACCAACCCCAGCCGTAAACATTAGGCGACTCGGGAGGAGGCGGAGGAGGCGGAGGAGGCGGAGGAGGCGGAGGAGGAGATTGAACTGTAAAAGTGCCGGAAGTAGCTGGAGAACAACTTGGCTCGTTGTCGCAAACAAAAGCATAATAATCATTGGAGCCCACATCTGCTGATTGAGTTGTATAAATACAAGTAATAGGGTCGGTTAAATCATAATCATTACTATTCTCGCACCAAGTTCCTCCTGCCCCGCACCCGGAAGTTCCGCCATCATCTGCTTTACATATATACATCTTAATTCCTTCTTCGTTCTCATCATTCCAGTCAACAGAAAAAGTAATATCATTCCCTGTTTCTAACGGATCTGGATAATCCGTCACCGAACTAATCGTCGGCGCAGCATTAGCAGCTTCCCAAACTGCATAAATAGCGCCTACTGATTTCCAAAAGGCTGTAGATGTTCCTCCCCAGGGATTAGTTAAAGAAGTTTGAGATCCTCCTGTTTTGTGCAAATATTTTCCCCCAGAATCAGTATAATTGCCATACGTTAATGTAGCTACATCATCAACCTGAGCTGCTATCCAGTAGGTTACTCCTGGAATTATTGCTATATCTAAGCCTGTTTTAACTTTCCACCCTGCTGTTGTTCCTTTTGCAATTGTAGCTGAATCTAATAGAACATCGGGCCTATCAGTAGAAGAGTTATGACTGTAAATTCCAACATCTATATCAGCCGCTTCCGTAGCATTATCTATATAAACTCCTATTTCTGTAACTTTTATAGCACCTGTAGGAGCCGTATGCTTTGTAGCCCATGCATAACTATCTATACTAAGATTTTCGCCAGCAGGGTCTTCTGTTGGAGCAGTTTCTACAAATCCACCATTTGTTCCTGATACTACTGTGTTATAAGCAAAAGTTGTTTGGTTTCCGAATTCAAATCTTAAAGTATGGTTGCCAGCTGTTAAGGTGTAATGGACAACCTTGCCCGTACCATTACATTTCCAATCAGGATAATAAATCACATCTCCTTGTAAAATCTGGGGGAACCTTTCTTCATTATCGCAGAACAACCCGGTAAATTCATCATCGTCAATAGTTGCCTGGTCGTTTGGAATAATCTTCAAATCATTTGTTCCTTTGGTAGTAAAACTTACTTCCCAATTCTCTCCTTGCCGGGGATGAGAATAAACAGTTAAAATTGTCAATTCTTCCTTAGCTCCGCCTGCTGAGCCGTAAACTAATAAATATACCGGCTCTATCAGAACAACAAAACCAACAAGTAAAATAGTTGCAATTAAAAATACTAAAATTTTCTTTTTCATATTATGGACAAGCTACAGCTGTTGTAATTAGATTTCCTGCATTATCAATGCCCACTCTTTTACAAGTTAAACCATTGGGACTTTTCAAAATTAAGCCATTACCTGCGGTTGAAGTATAAACATCACCACCTGCCACTTGTAATTTAGTATTTGGACTTGTTGTCCCGATGCCGACGCTGCCGCTATCCCAGGCAAGATGAGTTTCGCCGTCAGCGGTAAGTCCCGCAATCCGCAATGTTCCTAATTTGCGTTGCTCTATGGAACTGGCATTTATAGGAGCATACACATTGACTGCTGGAGCATCGGTTGAAGGTTCTGTCCAACCAAGAACATAGAAAGCCATAACAAAGCAGATGACTAATACGCTAAAAATTAAAGATACTATTTTTGAAGAAACTTGTTTCATTATTTTTACTTGAGATTAAAGCAGAAACGTAGAGATTAAGTTCTACATTCTTCTTTATATCTCAAATTATTACTTTATTAACGAAGTTCTTCTAATCCTTTTAATTGTTGTTTTATCTCTTCTCCAGACAAAGACATTGGTTCTTCTTCTAATTCTTTTAGTTGTTGTTTGGTTATTCTTTCTCTTTTTTGTTTTTCAGATATTCTCTCTTCCATTCCTATTTTTGACATTAAAGAAAGATAATAAAAAAAGCCAATACAAACAATAATGGCTATTATAATAATTACGCCCAGATACTGAAGAGATTTTTTATCCATTTTCTCTATTTTTAATTTCCCTATCATATTACATTAATTCTACTACTTTTAAAAAATATTGCAAATCAAAAATTAAGGTTTCTTTGGGAAATAGTAGTTTGGATGGTTATTTCTGGCTGAAGTCCTGCGCCTCCCCCTTGTATTTCCGTAAAGATTGTTACCCTTGGCTGAAGATTATCGTCTACCTCGTCTCCAGAAACTTCAAAATTAAGATAAGTTACGTTAAAATTATTTGAGGTTAGAGGAATTTTACCCCCTGAATCAAATTCTACTTTTAGCTGACCGCCTTCCAATAGAAATTCTTGACATTCGTTTTTATAATTTACAAATTTTATTCCTGAAGCGCTATCTTGATAGTTAAATCCTGAGCTTATACAACCTACACCGTCATCTTTGACTGCCATTCTTATTGCCCGGCTCATATATTCCATAGCATAGCTGGTCTGGTCCAAAAGTTGTTGATAAGCTAAATTATATCTTTGTACCTGAAGAGCCGAGACAAAAACCCCGATAACAACTCCGACAACTATAGAAAAAATAAGCACAGTAACCATCATCTCTACTAAGGTAAATGCCTTGTTTTTGTTTAAAAATCTAAACATTGTTATTCTGGATACCAATTATATAAAATTTCTTGAACGGTAATCGGCCCATAAGTGTTACCTTTGTATTCCCACCGTACTTCAACAGAAATTTCTAAGGTATCGCCAACGGGTGTAATTGTAATTTTTCTTTTAAAATTTGTTCGGCTACCCGGACCATAACCGTAAAAACCGCTGGCGGCTTCAAGGTTTAAAAAATCATCATCATAAGTATCTGAAAGTTGCTGAATGGTATTATAATCAGCTTCCCAAGCACCAGATCCCAAGCCATTGTTCCAAGCAATTCCCTTAAGCCAGTTTGTATCCCTTATATTTCTGACAATTTCAATCCCCTCCTCGCCAAGGTGAACAGCAGTAAGCCGGGAAGCAGAATGATGAGTATAAGAAACTATTTGTTGAATCGCAGTATAAACAGATAATACTCCAATCGTAACAACGAGAATAGCAATTATAACTTCAAGGATAGTAAACCCCCACACCAATGGAGCACTGGTCGCTTTCGGCGACCGAATCTTAGAATGTGCTCCATCTGGTGTGGGGGTAAATCCGTTCTTTTTGAATTGAGGTATTTTATTCCACATAAATTAGGCCTGCTTTATTAACTTTGATGGTTTTAGTTTTTGATAAATCGGTTTTTAAAGCAATGGTTATGGTTACGGTATCTTTGTCATCCCCGGCCTGATTTTTCATTTTTACCGTAGGGTCGGGCGGTTTAAAATTAATGCTGAAGTTATTAGAAGAAGGAACAAAGTTTTTTATATAAACTTCTTTTTCCAAAAAAATAGCTTCTCCTTGTTCCTCTCCTGGATCATATCGCTCATCACCATCAATATCGGCATAAATATGATAACAGTCATCATTAGGACAATCAGAATCACTTTTATTAATATAAGTTCCGTATCCTTCTGGAAGGTCTCCCGTAGAAAGTTCTTTCATTGACATTGCCATTTCCTGGGATCTTCTTATATCCTGGGTTAATTTACTGGCTGAGCGCTGAAGAGCAAGTCGCTGCTGACTGGAGCGGTAATTAGGAAAAGTTATTACTGAAAGAATGCCAATAATGCTTATTACTATTAAAAATTCAACTATAGTAAACCCCCTGTTTTTGTTTAAAAATTTAAACATAAAGAAATAAATCCAAATACCATTGAACTATTCTCTCTCCCCAGAACAAGGCAACAAATGTCCCAGTTACCAAGAATGGTCCGAAGGGCACTTCGCTTCTTAATGTCTTTCTTTTCGCTAAAATTAACCCTACTCCTATTATAGCACCAATTAGAAAAGCAAAAAATAGGGCAATTAAGATATTAGGAAAACCAAGAAAAAGACCCATAAGAAATGCTAACTTAACATCTCCGAGACCCATCCAACGACCTCGGGATACAAGAACAATGCTCAAGAAAAAACCCGCAGCAAGAATAGCTGCGAGACCCGACCTCATCAATAAAGCCGGGCCTTGCAATACATTATAGATGAAAACTACTGCTATTGCAGGATAAATTATTTTATCGGGGATTATAAAATGTTTTAAGTCGTAGACAAAAATAATAATTAGAAAACAAGAAATCAAAATCCAAATGCCAAATGCCAAATCAAATCCAAAGCCCAAATGCCAAAAAATTAAAACAAACAATAACCCTGTTACTATTTCAACAAGTGGATACTGAAAGGAGATTTTTTTCTGGCAATAACGGCATTTTCCTTTTAGAATTAAAAAACTTAAAACCGGAATCAGGTCTTGCCAAGATAATATGTGTTTGCAATAAGGGCAATAAGACCTGCCCCTTGGGAGAGCAAGCCGATAAATCACGCAATTCAAAAAACTACCCACAACTAAACCAAAGATAAAAATAATCGGGTAAAAAATTCCCATATTATTTTAGTTTACCCTATTAGAGATTACAAAACAAGAAAAGATTACAAACCAAAACCCGCTAACAACGGGTTTTGATTGTAATAATCTTTTTAGGGACAGGCAACTGCCGTAGTATTTGTTTTTGAGCCATTTGTGGCCGTAACAGCTGCCTTCTTGGAGTTCCCTGAAGAATCTACACACCAGTCATCAGTGCCGTCGGTACCAGTGCACATATCAGACCAGAGCACATACGATTGACAGGCTGCGCCAGCGGTACAACTACCAAAAGCTTTCTGATAATTAGGAGAGTCAATACTACAAGCTGGAGGAACTAAGTTGGTTGGAACGCTGAGATTTTCATAGCAATCACTCTCAATATATTCCATCTCTGCCTCAGCTCTCATCTGAGACAATTCAGCTTTTATTTCAGCGTCGTAAGCCTTACTTCTGGCAGTTGATAAAGAAACCAAAACGATTGAGGCAAGAATTCCAATAATAGCAATTACCACTAATAATTCAATCAAAGTAAAACCTCTGTATTTTTTAATCATTTTAACTTTAAAAATTATTTTAACTTTAAACCTTCGACCTTTTAGGTTTTTTAGCTAACCATTATTTAAATTATAGCACACATATCAAATAGGGGGTGTGGAAAACTCTTTTACCCCGTAGAAGAATTTCGAAAGATTTTTCCAAAGAAAAATCAAATTTATGAAATAATTCGATTCTCTACGGGGTTTAAATTCCGATTGAGTAAAGAGGCATTAAAACCGCTACCATTAAACCAGCTACCACCCCTCCCAAAAGTATAATAAAAATTGGTTCAAGAAGTTTTATAAAATCATCTAAACTTCGGTCTACGTCTCTCTGATAAAACTCCACCACATTCATTAAAGAAGAATCTAAAGTGCCTGTTTTTTCTCCCACCGCTACCATTTGATAAAAAAGGGAGAAGATAAGGTTGGGATATTTCTCCAAAACTGAGCTTATTGGTTCTCCCTTTTTAACTTCGTCCCTGGTTTTAAGAATAATTTCTTTATAAAGGTTATTGCCCACCACCTCGCCGGTAATTTCTAAGGCCTGAGCTATGGGAAGACCTCCAGAAATTAAAGTGGAAAGATTTAGAGCGCAGCGAGCAAGATAAAGTTTTTTTAAGAAACTGCCTAATAAAGGTAATTTTAGCAAGTTTTTATCAAAAAACTTTTTTCCCGTTTTGCTTTTTACAAATCGGACAAGAGCAATTATCAAGCCAAGAAAAACTAAAGCTGCGATTACGCCTTGGGTTTTCAAGAAATCTGAAATTGTCATTACTACCCGAGTAGCCAAAGGAAGCTCCTGCCCGGTTTCTTTTAAAACCTCGGTTAACTGAGGGATAACATAAACCATCATTATTGTGACCACCGCTAAAAAAACAAACAAAATAAAAAAAGGATAGACCATTGCCCCTTTTATTTTTCCCTGAAAAGAATACTCTCTTTCTAAATAATCAGCTAAATACATAAAAACATCGCTCAGTTTACCAGAGGCCTCACCGGACTTCACCATATTAATATAAAAAGGAGTAAAAAGTTTTGGATAAATAGAGAAAGCTCCAGAAAGAGGCGTTCCTCCTTCCACTTTCTCGGCGATTTTTAAAATTTTTTCCTTGAGAGTAGATTTTCTTGCCTGCTTAGCAATGGCCTGAAGGGTCTCAACTACCGGCACATTTGATTTAAACATAATTGATATTTGCCGAGAGAAAAGGACAATGTCTTTTTTGGTAACTCTCTCAAAAATTTTCAATTTTCTAGCATAGACAGGAATAGATGTTATCTCTTCTAAAGCAGTTACGTAAAGCCCATGAGTTTTTAGAACATCAAAAGCAGCTTCTCGGTTAGAAGCTTCTACAATCCCTGACTGAATTTCTCCTATCTCACTTCTTGCTTGATAATTAAATTTCATAAATCTGCTACCTTCTTACAAGGCCTCTTAATTCAGATGGATTTAAGGAATAGTTCTGGGCAGTATCTAAGGCAATTTCCTTTGCTCTGACTAAATTAGCCAAATACCTATTTAAAGAAATCATTCCTATTTCAGCTGAGGTTTCAATGACTAAAGGCATTTCATGAACTTTATTTTCCCGTATTAAATTGGCTATAGCCGGCGTATTCATCATTATTTCACAGGCAGGTATTAATCCTCCTTTAATTCTGGGCACTAATCTTTGAGAAACTACTCCAAGCAAAGACCCTGAAAGTTGAGCTCGAATTTGGCCCTGTTGAGTACCCGGGAAGGTGTCAACGATTCGATGAATACTTTGAGCAGCTGAATTAGTATGCAGGGTAGCTAAAACTAAGTGCCCGGTTTCAGCTGCGGTAATAGCAGTAGAGATAGTCTCAGAGTCCCTCATTTCTCCTACCATAATTACGTCCGGGTCCTGACGAAAAGTAGATTTTAATGCCCTGGCAAAACTTAAAGTATCTCGGCCAAGCTCCCTCTGGTCAACAATTGACCTGTCATCCTTAAAAACATATTCAATGGGATCCTCAATTGTAATTATATGAAGAGCCCTGGTATGGTTTATTTCATCAATTAAAGCAGCTAAAGTAGTAGATTTTCCTTGGCTGGAAGGACCGGTAACTAAAACAAACCCCTGAGAAGGTCTAATAAGCTCGTGTAAAATCGGCGGAAGATTTAATTCTTCAACAACGGGAATTTTAGACGGGATTAAACGGAGAGCAGAAGAAATACCTTCTTTCTGACAAAAAACATTAACTCTAAACCTAGCCTTCCCTTCAAAATTGTAAGAAAAATCAACCTCTTTATTTTTAAGAAATCTTTCTTGTTGTTTTTCGATCATTAATTCAAAAGCAAGTCCTTTGGAATCTTCCGGAGAAATTTTTTTCCTTCTGACTAAAAAAACTAATCTGCCGCCTATTCGTAAAACCGGGGGATGACCAACTGAAATATGTAAATCAGACGCCTGTTGGGTAAGAGTTACACCAAGAAGTTCTTTTAATAAAGATGAGTAGTTCATAAAAATTTATTTAAGTATTTTTTTAATCTCCTCCACTACTTCGCTTGGGGTGTAGTGGGATTTTACTAAATATTTTACTGCTCCAAGTTTTAATCCTTTTTCTATTTCTTCTTTCTCGCCAAGATTAGAGAGAATAATTACTTTTAAATTGTTTAATTTATTATCTTTTTTAATTTCTCTAAGAATTTCCCAACCATTAAAACCGGGCAAAACAATATCCAAAAGTAAAAGGCCGGGAGATTTCTTTTTCATTTTTTTTAAACCCTCATTCCCATCAGTAGCTACCTCTACGGAAAATTCAGCCTCTTTGAGTTTGGTAGTATAAATCTCTACCAAGAATGGGTCGTCTTCAATAAGGAGAATTGTTTCCATAAAAATTAATTCGAAATTATTTTTCTTCGGCTACTCTCAGTACTTCTTCCAAAGAAGTAGCGCCTTCTAAAACTTTTAATATTCCATCCTGTTTCATTGTTATCATCCCTTGATTTTTAGCTTCTTCTTGAATTTTAGCTTCAGAGGGCTCTTTTAAAATTATTTCTCCGAGCCGGTCAGTCATTTCCAAAATTTCAAAAATTCCAATTCGCCCGGAATAACCTATGTTATTACACCTTTTACAACCCACCGGCTCATAAATATAAAGGGTTTCGGTTGGTCTAACACTCTTTTTAATAGTTGACGGGAACTTTTCTATTTCTTCTAAAAGCAACTTTCTTGCTTCTTTACTTGCTTTCACCTTTTTTTTACAATGGAGACAAAGCTTTCTTACTAACCTCTGGGCAAGAGCCAAGCTCAAAGTAGGAGGAATTAAAAATGCCCGTATCCCCATATCAACTAATCTTGGGACTACTCCAAGAGTATTTGACGTATGTAAGGTAGAAAGCAAGATATGCCCGGTTAAAGCTGCATGGATAGCTAAAGAAGCAGTTTCTTCATCTCTAATCTCTCCTACCATTAAAATATCGGGGTCTTGTCTTAGAGTATAGCGAAGACCGTTAGCAAAACTATAACCAATTTCCGGTTTTACCTGAGATTGGTTAACTCCTTCCATAAAATATTCTACCGGGTCTTCCAGAGTCATTATATTTACCTCTTCTTTATTAAAAAGTCCTAAAATAGCATAAAGGGTAGTGGTTTTGCCTGAACCCGTTGGGCCGGTAGCTAAAATCATCCCATAAGGTTTTTTTAATGCATTTTCTATTACTTTAAGATTTCTTCCAGTTATACCTAATTCTTTAAATTCCACTTTTCTTTGACCAGGGTCTAAAATCCTTATTGCTACTTTTTCTCCCAAGGTAGTTGGGAAAGTAGAAACCCGAAAATCAACACGTCTATTCTCAACTTTAGTAGAAAATCGGCCATCTTGAGGAACTCGGGTTTCATCTATTTTTAGATTAGAAAGAATTTTAACCCTGGCTACTATGGCAGGAAGAATTCTAATGGGTAAAAAAATGCTGGGATGTAATACGCCGTCTAATCGAAACCTGACTCGTAATTTTTCTTTGCCTGGTTCAATATGAATATCGGAAGCATTTCCATCAACAGCATGTCTTAATATAACTGCCACCACTTTTGAAATCGGAGCCTCCTCTACCATTCTTCCAACCTCAGCCGCTCCAATTTTTTTAACTTTCTCTACTTTGAGTTCGGTCTCTAACTCTTCCAAAGCCCTGGTTACTTCTTTCCTTAAAGTTCGGTATTTCTTTAAAAGTTCATTAAAATTCGTCAAGGTAATTAAGAAAACTCGGTAGCTAAATTTGTTTTGGCGAGCTAAAAAATCCAAGGCCTCTCGAGCCTTCAAATCCTCGGGATAAACCATTCCTACATCTAAACGACTATCTTTTTTAGCCAAAGGTATCATCCAGTAATATTTAGCTGATTCCTCGGGAATTGTCTTTAAAGATTTCAAAAGAACTTCTATCGGAGAAACTATCTTAAGAGGTATTTTTAGGCCTTCGCTTTTTAAACCAAATAAAAAATCCTCAGAAACTATTCTTTTTTCTAAGATTATCTCCTCTTCTCTTCGTCCGGAAGTCTTGATTTCGTATTCCAAGTCAGCAGCCTTTGATTTTTCCAGTACCCCTTTTTTGACTAATTGCTGAACTAAACTCATTTAAATATATCAACATATAAACATATCAACATTTTTGTTGAAATGTTTTATATTAATGACCTTATGTTGATGACAGTCATCGATAATTCGTTATTCGGAAATTCGTATTAGATTCGTTATTCGCTAATTTAATATGGGAGGAACGGGTTTTCTCGACCCTTTTCACCTACAAAGGGAGAAATCTCTACAAAAGGTTGAAGTTCTTTCAAGAACGGATTCTCTAAAACTTCAAAATTTATTTTTATTTCTTTAGGAGAGACAGTCGAAACTGGAAGAGCAATGGGCTTTTCTTTTTTAAAATATCCCGACCACAAAATAACACTAATAACTACAAGCATTATCCCAAAACCTATAATTAAATATCTTTGTTTTTTTCTTTCTTTAATAAAATTGACAGCCATATTTTTTTAATTTAAGATTATATGTCAATACATTAGCAGCTCGCAGTGAACTGAGTTCACAGTGAAGTTCACTCTGAACTGCTGTGAACTGAATCAAGGTTCCCCCGCCTTGGCGGGGGGTTCTTATCTTTATTCGGGAATTTCTGCTTCTTTTTTCTCCGCCTTTGGTTGATAAGCATGGGTTTCCAATACCAAATTAGAAGTGAACAGACCTTCTTCGGAAGAAGGAAAACTAATAGAATTTACTTCAATTAATCTAGTATTCCTATAAACAACGGAGAGGAAATTTTTTAAAGCAGGATAAGAACCTGTGACCGAAATAGAGAAAGGCATTTTTTGAATTCTCTCCCCGGGAGTCCCTTGGATCTCTGAAGAAAAAAGTTCGCCTAAATCAGTATCTTTTAAAATTAAACCATTTTCCGAGATTGTCTTCTGGAAAAAAATAAAGAGGGCAGCTATTGAGGGCTCTACGGGAAGAGCGAAATCAATTTCGGCAAGTTCATTATTATACTCTGATAATCTATTAGAAAAAACTTCTAATTTTGAAAGATATTCTTCTTTTTGTTTTATCTCTGTATCTTTCCCTTCAACCTCTAATTTCTTATCTCCAAACTCCTGATACTTAGGCCATCCTAAAAAATATCCTCCTACGGCTAAAAGGATTAAAAAACCAACAATAATAATAAGAATAGGTCGTTTCATATTATCTTAACCACGTTAGAAATTAGTTCTCTTTGTGTTCCTTCACTGCCCTGTGATCTCTAGCGGGGTGAATATTTGGGGAGCAAAAGTAAGTAGGAAAGTGAAATCAACTTTTCCTTCCTCGCTTATTGAAACTCCAGATATATTTAAACTTTTTACGAGGGGGTCTTGTTTTAAAACGAGGATTTGTTGTTCAAGAATCACAAAAGTATCTGTGTGGCCGGAAACGATTACCTCTCTTTCTTCAGAAGTAAAATTAAAATCAGAAAACCAAACAGCAGGAAGACAGATTTTTTCTAAAAAATTAAAAATATTTAATGGGATTTTATGTTTTTGAAGCAGTTCGCCAAAATCATCTATCTTTTTCTCAATAGGATTAAGTTCTTCTTCTTTCTTTTCTATAGCTTCTATTAAAGGAGTAAGTGTCGTCCCCTTTTCTTGAATCTCCTGAGACATTTTTTTTATGGATATTTCTAAATAAAAATAACTGCCCAAAAAACCTATAAGCAAAATTATAGCAAAAACTCCAAGAACAATAAGCCAAAAAGGTAGTTTAATTTTTCCTCTGGGGGCAATTTCTATAGCCATATTTTTACTCCAGCCCTTTTAATGCTAAACCAACACCAATAGCATAACTCGGTCCTATTTCTTTTAAAGTATTGGTAAGAATCGCTGGGCAAGCAATATTAAAAAAGGGATCGGCAATATCTAATTCTTTTTTTAATTCTGTGGAAAAGTATTCTTTAAAGCCGGGCATTGAAACTAACCCCCCGGCCAAAATAATCTTTTTTACTTCTTTTCCTTCATTGCGATAAAAATCCCGAAAAACTTTCCTAATCTCTTCTAAAATTGAATCAATTAAAGGAAGCAAAACTTCTCTAATGTTTTTCTGAAATTCACCGATTTCATTCTTAAAAAGCAATCCCTGCTTTCTTTTCATCTCTTCAGCTTTATTATAATCAATATTTAAAGATTTGGCTATAATCCCTGTCAATTCATTCCCAGCAATATTAAAACTATAACTTGTTTTTAAAATTCCCTGTTCAAGAATACTGCAGGTAGTACTCCGAGCCCCAATATCTATCAAACCTGTTATTTCTTTTTCTTTTTCATTTTTTTTAGCTAAAGCTCTAACTAAAGCAAATACCTCTGATTCTAAAACCCTTAACTTTAAATCCGCGAGGTGGGCAATTTCCTGATATTGATTAATAATATCATTGGGGACAGCTGCCACCAAAACCTTAAGAGGAGTTTTAGAAACCTCTCCTTCAATTATTGACCAATCTAAAGTAACATCGGAAAGCGGAAGAGGAATATACGGCCTAACTTCGTATCTAACTGCCTGGGGAATCTCGTCTTTACCCATCACAGGAAGTTTAAAACCGGTAAAAAAACTACAGAAATCAGGGATAGAAAAACTAACTTCTTTGGTCTGGATTCCCGCTTCTTTACAGACAGCTTGAATAGCTTTAGCTATTTCTCTATTAGAAAGCAAAAGAGTGTTTTTTTGAAAAGCCCTAAAATGTTTCTTTTTAAAAGACGAGTTTTTTATTTCTCCGTAGTTCTCAAGTCCGCGGCCCTTGCCTTGGCGTCTCATCTCAACAATTTTTATTGATGAAGTTCCGATATCAATCCCTAAAAATTTTTTAGACCGTGATTTAAAAAAATCGCGGATATTTTGAAACATTATTTAATTATATCATATTAAAATAGAAAGGACTATGTGGAAAACAATGATATCAAGTTTAGATTTTTGCCTTTTGGTTGTAAAATACCTTAATGCGAGAATTTCTATCTAAAACTAAAGAATTTTTTCTTGATTTTCTTTTTCCGAAATTTTGTATCAGCTGCGGCAAAGAGGGAAGCTATCTCTGCCAAGATTGTTTTTCTTTAATTGATATTTTAGAAAGGCAATACTGTCCTTTCTGCTCCCGGCCAAAAATTGTTATTGACGGCAAAACCTGTAATTTTTGCAATATGTCAAAAAGTTTAAATGGTCTTTACTGTGCTGCTTCTTATAATAATTTCATTGTCAAAAAACTAACAAACCAATTCAAATATGAACCCTATATTAAAGAACTATCAAAACCATTATCTTTTTTAATTGTAGCTCATCTGATTAATTTAGACAAAGTTGAAAACTTTCAAGATTATATTCTCGTCCCTATTCCTTTACACAAAAATAAATTAAAAAAACGGGGATTTAACCAGGCAAGCGAAATCGCCAAAGAACTTTCAAGAATTTTGAAGATTCCATTTTTTGATGATATCTTAATAAAAATAAAACAGACCCCAGCCCAAATGGAATTAAAAAAAGAAGAAAGAGAAAAAAATATCAAAGGAATTTTTTTGTGTCAGAAACCAGAAACTATCCAAAGAAGAAAAATCCTTTTAGTAGACGACGTTTTTACCACCGGCTCAACAATGGAAGAAAGTGCCCTAACCCTAAAAAGGGCTGGCGCCAAAGAAGTCTGGGGCATCGTCGTGGCTAGGGGGTAACAAAAAACCGGCAAAGCCGGTTTTTTGTTCCTGGCGAGCCCTCGTGGACAACGTTTAAACCTATTTATCCGAAAAATAACTTCCATTCTTAAAAATCTGGATCTGTTTAATATGACCAGGAAAAATCTCCTGAGGTAGATTATCTAAATCAAACCATCTCCATTCATAACATCTTTCGGGTTCGTTTAATATAGGTTCTTTATCTCCCGTGTCTTTGGCTAAGAACCCTATTTGAAGGTAATGTTCGTCTTTACGTACATCGTTTATAAGTCCTGCGAATTTAAATTCACATGCTTTCAATCCCGTTTCCTCTCTCAACTCACGAGCAGCAGCTTTTCTCATACCCTCTCCGTATTCTAAATGACCGCCTGGTAAACCCCATGTCCCTGCACCATACACATTTTTTCTTTTTCCTAACAATAATTTCTTATTTCGAACAACAAATATGTTTATCCCTATATGAAATTTTTCATATTTCTCTGCCATAAAACATTTTAAAAAACACCCGATCAGTGTCTCTCTTAGACAACGTTTGAACATGGGCAAGGTTTATTATTTTAGAAAATCATTAATACATTGAAATACTTCATCTAAGTCATTATACTCTTTCAATATTATGTTCTTATTTCCTTTCATTATATTAGATATTTTCTTTCCGTCTTCTGGTTTTCTGCAAAGACACAAAATTCTTTTCCCCCATTCTTCAGCTTTTGCTGTCTCATAACCAACGCCAAGAGAAGGGGTTGAAATTTCTGCAACAAAAACATCTGCCTCCTTAAGCCAAGACATATCTCTTTTATAGATTTCTTCTCCAGATATATTCTTCTCCCCCGAATCAGTTAAATTTCCATCTCCAACATGTTCGGTTAAAACCTGTCCGTATTTTTTAAGATATTCAATTATTTTAAAATAGGTATCTTTGTCTCCTCTGCCAGCACGAATTGATCCTGCAAAATATATTTTCATAAATTTTTGATTTACTAGAGACGAATTAAGGATTACATTTATCCGACTTCAGAGGTAGCAAAAATATAACATCTGCGGCGGGAGTAGGATTCGAAGAGTTGCCCGAAGGCATTGCCTCCTCGCTTCGCTCGTCGCAATTCAGGGAGTAGGTTCTCACTACACTCCCGTAAAACAAGCTCAAATCCCAAAAGGGATTTTTGCTTCTTTGCGGCGGGAGTAGGATTCGAACCTACGGTACCTTGCGGTACAACTGTTTTCAAGACAGCCCCATTCGTCCACTCTGGCATCCCGCCTTGTGCGGAGAGGGAGGGATTCGAACCCTCGATAAGGCTATTACACCCTATAAAAGTTTAGCAAACTTTCTCTTTCAACCACTCAGACACCTCTCCAAGTGTTTTTATTTTAACAAATAAATTCGTATACGTCAATTGATTTTTAGCGAATTTTATGATAAATTTAAAAATAGCCGTCCCCATAGCTCAATGGATAGAGCGCAACTTTGCGGAAGTTGAAATGAAGGTTCGACTCCTTCTGGGGACACAACAAAATCACCCCGTTAAGTGGGATGATTTTTTCTATTTTTTAATTACCTGATTACAAATCTTCTTCGGTTATCACTTTTATTTTGTTCTTTTTTAATAAGTCGGTTGTTACTCCATCGCCTTTAATTAGTTTTCCTGAAAAAGTTCCATCATATATTTTTCCACAGCCACAGGATGGACTTTTTTGTTTTAAAATCGCTTCTTTAATGCCGAATAATTTTGCTAATTTCAAAGTTTCCTCTGCTCCCATTTTATGATTCTTGGTTTCGTCCCTTCCTGATTTAGTAATAACTTTCTTCCCTCGTATTTCTCGATTTTCTCTCGGGGTTGGCAAACCGCCTAATTGCTCCGGACAAACAGGAATCAAAACTTCCTTTTTTGAAAGTTTTATCACTTTTTTATTCGGCTTGCTTTTGCCATCATATCTACACCTTATTCCTAATAAACAAGCGCTACATAATTTCATATATCTTTAATTAAAATAATTTTCCCAAGTTTGGGGATTTTTTCTAAGAAAAATCAAACCGTGACCAATTTGACTATCAGAGTATTTTTTAAAAAAATCTTTAAAACTCAACCATTCTATTTTTCCAATTTCATTAGAAGCTTTAATTACTGGTTTACCAGATAAGATATTACACATTATAAAATGCAGTCTTACGTTAAATTCAGGCAATTCTTTGATTGTTAAAATGTTTTCTATTTCAACTTGTATGTCTAATTCTTCAATTGCTTCTCTTTTGGCAGTTTCGTAAATACTTTCTTTATCTTCTTTTGTTCCACTTGGAAACGCCCATATATTTGGAAGCGTTTTTTTACATCCAGCTCTTTTAATAAATAGGGCTTTATTGTTTTCCCTTATAATTATAGCAGCATGATCTTTCATGTTATTGATTTTAAAGGGTTTTTCGCTTAATATGTTAGTGTAATATATTTTTATGAATCTTGCTACTCCTATTGAAAACATTCCACGGATAGGGCCTGTTTTCAAAAAGAAACTAAAAAAGTTAGGGATCAAAACAGTTTGGGACTTGCTTTTTCACTTTCCTCGCCGCTACGAGGATTTTTCTAATTTAATTCCTATTTCAAAAATAAAAATTAATGAAATTTGTACAGTTTATGGAAAGATTCTTGAAATTAAAACTAATAAAACTTGGAAGAAAAAAATGTTTCTAACCCAGGCAATCATAGAAGACAAAACCGGAGCGATAAAAGTAACCTGGTTTAACCAGCCCTATTTAACCAGAGTTTTAAAAAAAGAAGATAATGTTTTTCTTTCAGGAAAAGCAATAATATCAAAAAACGGGATATATCTATCAAACCCTATTTATGAAAAAGGAGATTTGTCATCTGATTTAACTCATACTGGCCGGCTCATTCCTGTTTATCCGGAAACAGCTGGCTTGTCTTCAAGATGGCTCAGGTTTATTCTAAAACCTTTATTAATTAATCTTGAAAATCAAATTAATGAAACCCTGCCTGAAGAAATAATAAAAGAATATAATCTTATGCCAGTTAAGAAAGCTCTTTGGGAGGTTCATTTCCCAAGCTCTGTAAAATTATCGCAAAAAGCTCAAGACAGATTTTCTTTTGAAGAACTTTTCTATATCCAGCTCTTTGTTTTAATAGAAAGAAACCGTTTTAATCAAGAAAAATCAGCTTCTCTCCCAATCAAATTAGAAACAATTCAGGACTTTGTTAAGTCATTGCCATTTAAATTAACTGACGCGCAGAAAAAATCTGCCTGGCAGATTTTAAAGGATTTGGAGAGACAAAGACCAATGAACCGTCTTCTTGAAGGAGATGTTGGTTCTGGAAAAACTGTTGTTGCCGCAATGGCTGCTTTAAATACTATCAAGCAAGGATATCAAACTGCTTTTATGGCTCCTACCGAAATTTTAGCTAAACAGCATTTTCTTGAAGTAGCTAAGCTACTTCAAGATTTTAAAGTAAATATTGGCTTATTAACCGGAAAACAAGACCAGTTTCGTTCAAAAAAATTAAAAAATCAGGTGATAGAAATTTCAAGAAAAAAACTTCTTGAAAAAACCATAAAAAGTGAAATAGATATTTTAATTGGAACTCACGCTTTAATCCAGGACAAGGTAAAATTCGGAAAACTTGGCCTGGTCATTTTAGACGAGCAGCACCGTTTTGGAGTAGAGCAACGCGCCAAGCTTTGCCGCAGCCAGGACATTGTTCCTCATCTCCTTTCTATGACTGCCACTCCTATCCCCCGTACTCTTGCTTTAACTGTTTACGGCGATTTGGATCTTTCTCTAATTGATGAACTGCCAAAAGGAAGAAAAAAAATAATTACCAAAGTAATCAAACCGGTGGAAAGAAAAAAAACCTATAGTTTTATTAGAAAAGAAGTGAAGAAAAAAAGACAGATTTTCGTAATCTGCCCGCGAATAGAAAAAAATGATGATAATGAAGAATTATCAGAAGCCCAAATGAGCTGGGCTAAAGTAAAAGCGGTAAAAGAAGAATATGAAAAACTTTCAAAAGAAATCTTCCCTGATTTAAAAGTAAAAATGCTTCACGGGAAAATGGCAACCAAAGAAAAAGAAAATATAATGAAGGATTTCAAGAATAAAAAAATAGATATCTTGGTTTCAACTTCAGTCATTGAAGTAGGAATTGATATTCCCAATGCTACGGTAATGATGATTGAGGGAGCAGAACGTTTTGGCTTGGCTCAACTTCATCAGTTTAGAGGAAGAGTTGGCAGGGCAGGTTATCAATCATATTGTTTGTTATTTGCTGACTCGCCTGCCGAAAAAACCCGGCAACGACTAAAAGCTCTAATTACTTCTGAAGATGGCTTTAAATTAGCTGAAAAGGATTTGGAAATCAGAGGGCCCGGTGACTTTAGCGGCACCAGACAATGGGGAATTCCTGATTTAATGATGAATTCATTAAAAGATATATCTTTGGTAGAAAAAACCAGAGAATCAGCAAAAGAAATTCTGTTAGAAGACCCTCAATTAAAAAAATACCCCCAATTACGGGCAAAGTTAAGTAGATTTAGACAGCGTATTCATTTAGAATAAATGAAATAAGTTAAAATAATTATTGTAATCTTCATAACAAAAAACTGACAATCGTCAGCTTTTTGTTATAGGTTTAATCTACTCTGAAAATATTATCACTCCAAAAACCTAAAAGTAGAAAGCATCTGTCTAAGAATAGTCAATCGGGCCTCATTTTTTTTCTCAGATAAAGAACCTTGATAAGAAAACCCAATATCGCATACTACATCCCCTATATCACCTATCTTATTATTCCCTTTAATTGGCTCATAAAAAATCTCTGTTACTCCTTCTTCATATTCGTAATACATTTTACAAAACTCTGTACCATTAATTATCTCTTTTCTTTCAATTCTTAACTTAATTTCTTCATAAAATAATGGTATGCATTTGGTTTCTTCTTCTAAAGTAAGTTTGTGTGTTAATAGAAAAATATTTTTTTCTAATTCTTGTTCAGGAAAAAATATAACAAGATGTGAAGCTTCTTTAATTATCCAATCCCTGGGGTATTTTATTTCGCACCCAAAAAGTTCATTCTTATAAGTCTCCCAATCAGCGGTCTCATGTTCCAGAATAATTATCTCTACTGGTTCTTTTTCTACTTCGATATCTCTCCAGTATCGATAAAGAAAAAAGCCTCCAACTAATACAGCACAAACAGCAATAATTGTTATTGCTATTGGAAAAGATATTTTTTTGTTCATAATAAAACTACTGAATTTCTTCTAATATTTTAGTGGTTGATTGCTTTTCTGCCCATTTTTTAATATATTCTAAATCAACTTTTGAAGTTTTTAAAATTGATTTAGCATCTTCTAATCTACGATGAGACTGCGTTTCTTTATATGCTAAGAGTTTAGTCAAAATGAGATCTTCTGGAGAGATAATAAAAATCTCTTGTCCAAACATTTTTTTCTTTAATTTTCTTTTAAATTCTGAAGCGCCGAAAAGGTCCTTTTTAACAAGCCAAAAATCTATTTTTAAACCGCTTTTATGATGAATGGCATTAAAGGTAAATCTTGTTTTAATTGCATCTTCTGTTGCCTCCGGAGAGATATAAAAATCTTTTTTAAAAAGATTAACTATTTTCTCTTTATCTTCTTTCTTAGCTTCTATAACCATATCAATATCATGGGTGGTTCTAGGATAACCCCAATAGCTCACAGCTACTCCTCCAGTTAGCATATAGGTAATTTCTCCTTTCTCTAATTTATTTATTGCTATTTTTAAAAGGGAAACTAAATCCATATATTCTTTCCTGAAGACATGCTTTTAAATCTTCAGAGGAAATATCAGGGTTTTGATTTTTTATTCCTTGTTCGGCTATCTTTAAACTAAATTCTCTTAATTCCATAGCAATTTTTAACCGTTCTTCACCGCTTTTTTTTTGCATTATTTCAATATATTTTTCTTCAGTTCTATCACTCATTTTTATTTTAAGAAGTTTAATTCTTTATTTATTTTAACATCACTCCAAAAACCTAAAAGTAGAAAGCATTTGGTCTATTTCTTCCGATCCTGGCAATACTGAAAAATAAATCATATAAACTTTTTGATTTTTTGAAATAAGATAACAATTATCGTAAAATCCTGTCCTCTCTATCTTATAAGCTTCTGCTTCTATTTCAGGAGCAATAAATTTCTTGCCTTCATAAGAATAATCATATTTAACGCTCCAGTCTTTATATTGTTCTTCCCACCATTCTTTTAAAGATAAGTTTTCTGTATTTTCATAAACAATAATAGAAAGCCCCAGTAACACATTCCCCTTTTTAATAAAACTTGAGCTATTTTCTGTTAAAGCATCTGTATCGCCTAATTCCACAGAACTATTCCAACTATCCGGATATTTTATTTTATAATTATACTTCTCATTCCTGTAGGTCTGCCAGTCAGCGGTTTCGTCTTCAATAAACCTAAAAGTAGAAAGCATTTGGTTCATAGCCTCATCACATAAATCCTTATTATCTTCGTCACAATCGTCTCCAAAATTAATCTCTAAGGTTTTATCAGAATCTATAGGAAAAAATATAAAAATAAGCTCTCCGTCGTGTTTTCTTATTTGTTTAATACCACTTACTCCGCTGATCTCGATTTCTTCTTCTGCTTCTATTGTAGTATAGCCTAACGTAGTTCTATGTTCTTCTATAGATTTTTTATCTACATCGATAAAAAATCGATGCAACCCACAACCGCAATCTATATTTCCAGAGGGTCTTAAGTTTATATAAACTAAAATGTCTTTTGTGCCACTCAAATCTTCTATGATCCACTCATGTGGGTATTTAAATTCAAACCCATACTTCTCATTCCTGTAGGTCTGCCAATCAGCGGTTTCGTCTTCAATAAACCTAAAAGTGGAAAGTATTTGGTCAAAAATGTTTCTATACTTAGCTTCTCCTTGCTCAACATCTCCCTCAAAACATCCAGATCGCCCGTAATAAGACATATCCAAATAAGAAATGGCATAAAGCTTGCCGTTATTAATTACACCAAAATAAGCAGCCATGAAAGGAAATCCTCCTTCTATAGTCACTTTTTTGGCTATTTTACCTTGAATTTTCATATCTTCAACTGAACTCAATTTTCCGCTTATCATGTCTCCTTCGTAGTTGGATGGGGTCTCAATTTTCTGACGAATATCTTCTACCCAACTATTAATATCTTGATACTCTGTTTTTTCCACTCTTATGTTGTAGTTAGCACAGAGATAATTATATCCATCTATAATTGTAATAAATTCAAAAGTAGTAGTTAAAAGAAGGTAGTCGGGTTCTTGGTCAACGTAATCATGGACATCAATCTCAACACCTGATGGATATTTCACTTCAAACCCATACTCCTTATTTCTATAAACCTTCCAATCAGCGGTTTCGTCTTCGGGCAGTTCTTCCAGCACTTCTCCCTTTGATATTTCTTCTTCCCCTTTCGGCATGCCAAAATACTGCCAAATCACTATCCCGCCAACCAAAACCGCGCAGACAATAATAATGATAATTGCTATTGGAAAAGATATTTTTTTGTTCATACTGTTATATCTTTAGGTCTATTAATATTCTAGTTTTATTATAGTTTTACAAAAAAGCGGTGTCAAATTCTATTTTCTAATTTTCTCGGTGGGCCAGAAACCCATATATTTCCCCAGTAGCCAGCGGGTTTGGGCATCCAGAGCTGGAAGGGCAGTGAAAAATATCATCATTATAGGAAATAAAAGCCAGCCAAAAATAAAAACTAAATACTTAAAGCGGCCGTACTCTGGGGGTTTGGGCGGAAGCAAAAGAAAACTTAAATAAATAGAACTTAGTAAGCCGATCATAGCTAAAGTCATAAGTCGGCTGATTATTTTTGGTAAATTATAAGAAATTAAGGTCTGAGAAAACTCAGGCCCTCCCAAAAATAGGGGAAGCCAGCCCAACATAAAAATTATAATACTAGCAGTAGCCCAAGAAAGATGCCCCTCAATTAACTCAAGTCCCAAAGAAAGTTTTTTCAGAAAAGGGATTTTTTTATTTTTATAAAAGCCGAAAAGAAAATAGGCAATATCTCCTGCTCCATAAGCCCATCTTCTTTGCTGTCGATAGATATTAAACAAAGTTCTAAAAAAACTTCTCGCTACATTAGCATCCATAGAAATCGGGTAGTACAATGGCTGAGTTCGGTAATCTCCATTATATTTCAAAAAGCACTGCCAGAAAATTCTTGAGTCATCTGAAACAACATTTGTTTGCTTAAAATTAACATCAACTAATGCTTTGAAACTCATTGAATGAGAAGAAAAAGTTACCAGCTTTTCCTGCCTTTCCTGATTCATAGCATGCCAGAAGCTTGAGGAGAAAGAAAAAACTCGGGAAATCGCCGGAGCTTGCCAGATATTATTAACAAAAAGGGGAATTGGCTGAAAACTGGTTTTAGTTGGCTTTTCCGAAGTTAAATAGTGATAAGCCAGACAACTAAAGTATTTTGGGAAAACGCAGGTATCAGCATCAAAAGAGGAAAAAATTATATTTTCGTAAACAACACCTAAAGGGTCAATAATTTCTTCTTTCGCTTTTTTAACTGCCCAGGTTTCGTTTGAACCCTTGCCTGTAATTTCGCCCGGTAAATTAGCTGGATGCCAGGTAACCAAAAATTTAAAAAATTTTGAGCCAAACTCTTTTTCAATTTCCCTGGCTGTTTCAAAAACCCGGTTTCTCACTTTTTCCTCGCAAGCTAAAACTATAATCATTCTATCTTTCAGATAATTCGTATTCTCTAAACTTTTAAAAGTATCCCGAACAATTTCTAAAGATTCCTCATACATTGGAATAACAATCAAATGATAAAGGTTTTTCCAATCCTTTGCAGCCGGTAATTTATTAAGCTTTTCGAGCCAGTTAATTTTTTCGTGTTCTGCCATTTTTTTATAGCCCGACCAAAGATGCAAAGAAAAATAAATTGTCCTGAAAAACCAAAAGATTACAAAAATTATAATAAAAACAGCAACCCAAAAGGGTTGCTTCCAAGAAAGAAAAATAGCTAAAAATAAAACTCCCCAAGATAGAGCTCCGGGGAAAATTTCAAATAATCTAAAAAGAAACCGCTCTTTTAGATTTTTTAAATCTGTAGCTCTGCCAATTCTAAGATAATAATCTTGTTCCACCCCGTTAGAAATACTTCTGTTTTCTTGATTCATAATTTTAACATCAGCTAAAGCCCCATTTTTTCATAATTTCTAACGGGGTTCCATTATATTTTGTATAATAGCACAAAGCCCTAATTAAGAAAAAAAAAGAGGCGATCCAATATTTTGGGATCGCCTTGGTACTTTGTGCTGTGGGTTGTAACGCGTTATTGTCTTTCTGGACAGCTCTTGTTTTAATTGGAAATAATCGCCAGCACACCTAAGGTGGTTGCTGAATCAATTACTTTCCCAAGGTAATCAGGGGACTGTTCATACGAACGTTGCCCGCCTTGAGAATTCCAAGATTCATTCTGTCTTATTCGAACATTAACGCCGTATCCGCCTACGCCTACGCCTACGCCCATACGTGAATATCCGGAACTGTGACGTATCATTTCGCTCTGAGCAATGTATCGCCAGTTAACTTGCGAGCCGCCCATAGAGCCGCCTATACGTGGAAGGCGTCTATGGGAATTGTGGCGTATCATTTCGCTCTGGGCAATGTATCGCCAATTAACTTGCGAGCCACCCATAGAGCCGCCTATACGTGGAAGGCGTCCACAGGAAGTGTGACGTATCATCTCGCTCTGGGCAATGTATCGCCAATTAACTTGCGCATTTGCCGCATCTGTACTAATGCCAATCAGTACTAATACTATCGTGATTGTCAAAATTAAACGTTTCATTTTCTTGCCTCTCTTTCTTTTAAAAGTTACTGTTTAAACCCATTGCCTAATTTTCAAAGTACGCCTGTATTATAGCATACCCACACAATTTGTCAAGCCCTTTTAGATCTTTTTACAATATTTTTTATTTGCGGCCCCACGGGTAGTCGAAACCCGGTTTTTTGATTGAAAATCAAACGTCCTAACCACTAGACGATGGGGCCAATCTATTTTTTATTCTATCATGAAAATTGAAGAAAATCAACCCGGCGCTACCAATTTCATTAGCGTAAGAACAAGTTTTCTGATAAGATAATGAGATATGAACCCCCACACCAAACAAGGATTAACTTCGTTAAAAAGCACCTCTGGCGCCTATCCTTGTTATGGCGTGGGGGTAAAGATTTTAGCCATTGAAACATCCTGTGATGACACTTGTGTCGCAATTGTAGAGACAAAAGGACAAAGATTTCCTCGTTTTGATATTTTATCTAATATTGTGTCTTCGCAAGTGGAAATTCATAGAAAATGGGGAGGAGTATACCCTACTCTGGCCAAGCGAGAACACCAAAAGAATCTGCCTCTTGTATTGGAAAAAACACTAAAGAAAACAAAGAGGCCAAAAATAGATCTTATTGCAATAACCGTTGGGCCTGGCCTAGATCCTTGCTTGTGGACTGGAATCAATTTTGCTAAAAAGTTAGCTAAAGATTGGAATTTACCAATAATACCAGTTAATCACATTGAAGCGCATATACTCGCCAATTGGCTGAACATAACTACGCGGCCGGGTCGCGTAATTCGGTTTCCGGCGATTTGTTTAGTGGTAAGCGGGGGACATACGCAATTGATATTAATGAAAGATTTTGGCAATTACAAAATTCTTGGAGAAACAAGAGATGATGCAGCCGGAGAATGTCTTGATAAGGTAGCTAAAATTTTAGGCCTTGAATATCCCGGAGGACCAATCATTGCGAAGCTTGCCTCACAATGCAAATCCCAAACACCAAATATAAAACTGCCGAGGCCGATGATAAAGCAAAAAAACTATGATTTCAGTTTCTCGGGTTTAAAAACTGCTGTTTTGTATAATTTTAAAACCCAGCCCCAAAGGATAAGAAAAAGTAAGAAATATATTCGGGAAATATGTAAAGAAACCCAACAATCAATTATTGATGTTTTGATTAAGAAAACTATTAAAGCAGCAAAAGATTATAAAGCGGAAAGCATAATTTTAGGGGGCGGCGTTTCAGCCAACAAAGAACTCCGTAAACAATTCCAACAAAGAATTCAAAAAGAAAAATTAAATTTTAGGTTTCAGGTTCCAAGTTTTAAGTTTTGTACTGACAATGCAGTGATGACAGGAATAGCAGGATACTATGCTTGGTTAAGGGGTGAAACCAAGTCCTGGAAGAAAATTAAAGCTGACGCTAATTTAAAAATATATTAAACCCCGTAGAGAAAATTTAACTGCCTACGCCATTAGGTTTTCTTTCAGAAAACTTTGTTAAATTTCTTCTACGGGGTAAAATGAACCTACATGAAACTATCTAAAACTTATAATCCTAAAATTGTAGAAGAGAAGATCTATAAATTATGGTTAAAGTCGGGTTTTTTCAATCCAGATAAACTTCCGGAACGCCACAAAAAACCATATGCAATTGTTATTCCTCCACCAAATGTTACTGGCAAACTTCATATGGGTCATGCCCTGAATGCAGTTATTCAAGATACCCTAATCCGTTGGAAAAGAATGCAGGGATTCAAAGCTCTTTGGCTCCCTGGAACAGACCACGCCGGAATTGCTACTCAAAACGTAGTTGAAAAAAAACTTAAAAAAGAGAACTTAACCAGATTTGATTTGGGACGAGAGAAATTTATTGAAGAGGTCTGGAAATGGAAAGAGAAGTACGGAGATATTATTTTAGACCAGTTAAAAAAACTGGGTTGTTCTTGCGATTGGTCCAGAACCAGATTCACTATGGACAAGGGCTATTCTCGGGCAGTAAAAGAAGCTTTTTTGCATTACTATAAAAAGGGATGGATTTACCGGGGGGAAAGAGTTGTTAATTGGTGTCCAAGATGTTCTACTAGTTTGTCAGACCTTGAGGTTGTATATATAGAAGAACCAACTGAAATGTATTACATTAAATACGGTCCTATTACCATTGCTACGGTTAGACCGGAAACAAAATTAGGCGACACCGCCGTGGCGGTGAATCCAAAAGACCCGAGATATAAAAAATATATTGGTAAAACCATCGTTATTCAAACTGTTTTGGATAAAGCTAAAATGAAAGTCATTGGAGATAGAGCAGTTGATATGAGTTTTGGTACCGGCGCTATGAAGGTAACACCTGCCCATGATTTTCATGATTTTGAAATAGGCGAAAAATACAAACTTGAAAAAAAACAAGTAATCGGTCCGGATGGACGAATGACAAAACTGGCTGAAAAATACGCTGGACTCACGGTGATGGAAGCGAGAAAGCAGATTGTAGAAGACATGAAAAAAATTGGAATTTTGGAAAAGACAGAACCATATACCCATAATATTGCCCGTTGCTATAGATGTAATACTGTTCTGGAACCAATTCTTTCTAAGCAATGGTTTTTGAAAATGAACAAATTAGCCGAAATGGCAAAAAAACCAGTAAAAGATGGTAAAATAAAATTTCATCCCAAAAGTTTTGAAAAATCATACTTTGATTGGCTAAAAAATATAAAAGATTGGTGTATCTCCCGCCAAATCTGGTGGGGCCATAAGATTCCCTTAAAAGAAGAAAAAGACGTCTTAGATACTTGGTTTAGCTCTGCTCTCTGGCCTTTTGCCACGCTCGGCTGGCCCGCCTCCGCCTCTAATTTAGATAATTTCTATCCAACAGATGTTTTGAGTACTGCTCGAGATATAATGAATCTTTGGGTTGCTCGGATGATTTTTTCTGGAATAGAGTTTATGGAGAAAATTCCATTTAAAGATGTTTATATTCACAGCACTATCTTAACCAAAGAGGGAAAAAGAATGTCAAAATCCCTTGGCACCGGTGTAGACCCAATAAATCTTGTTGGCGACTATGGCGCCGACGCTACTCGTTTTGGAATTGCTTACCAAATTATGGGAGGCCAAGATATGAGATTTATAAAAGACAATATTGTTATGGGGAAAAAGTTTTGTAATAAAATATGGAATGCGAGCCGGTTTGTCTTGTCGCAAAATCCAAATGTCAAAATCCAAATGTCAAATCAAATCCACTGGACCCAAGGGGGACTCCCCGGAGGGTTGCATCCAAAATCCAAATTTACAAATGCAGATAAAAAAATATTAAAACAATTGGAAAAAACAACAAAGTCAGTTAATAATGATTTAGAGAATTTCGCTTTTGGAAAAGCAGCTCATACGTTATACGATTTCTTTTGGCATGATTTTTGTGATGTATATATTGAAGAATTTAAAAAACAAAACAATAAAGAAGCTCAAAAGATTTTGTTTTATGTTTTATCATCTTCTTTAATACTTTTACATCCATTTATTCCATTTATAACAGAAGAAATCTACCAAAAACTTCCTATTAAAAACAAAAAGAAATGCTTAATGATTGAAGAATGGCCAAAATCATGATTTATCTTCTCTACATCTCTCTTGGTTTAGCTCCCAGTGTTGTCTGGCTTCTTTTTTACTTGCGAAAAGATACTCATCCTGAGTCAAACAGAATGATTTTAAAAATTTTCTTTTATGGAATGATAGCAGCTATAATAGCTGCTCTAATAGAAATAGGAATTTCCGGAGTTTTAGTTACAGTTGGTGAAAATTGGTTTAAAACTTTCCCTTTTTTATTTTTTGTTTTATACCACTTCCTTATAATAGCTTTAGTGGAAGAGTGTTCTAAATATCTAATTATTAGAGAAAAAGTAATAAATAATCCAGAATTTGATGAACCTGTAGATACTATGCTTTATATGATTATTATAGCTTTAGGTTTTGCTGCTTTAGAAAATATCCTGGTTTTATTTTCCGGAAAAGGACCTCTTCTTTTTGGTGAAGCCGCAGCTATTAGCTCTTTCCGTTTCATAGGAGCTACTTTTTTGCATGCTTTATGTTCCGGAACCCTGGGCTATTTTTTGGCTCTATCTTTTTTTGAACCTAAAAAACGACTGAAATTAATTATCAAAGGAATAGTAGTTGCTACCCTCTTGCATGGTCTCTTCAATATTTCTATAATAGAAATTGAGAAAGGTCTAACAAGTCAAAACTCTCTTTTATTAACTTTCTCAGTTATCTCTTTAGTTATTATTTTAAGCGGTCTTGCTTTTTTTGTTTCCTTTGGTTTTAGGAAACTTAAGAAAATGGCAAGCATCTGTAAAATATAAATAGTTTACAATTATAATATGACGGACTTTCTTGAAAAACTTAAAAAGGGAATGAATATTGAAGAATTGCCAGAAGAAAAATCTTCTGTTGTTTTGGCTGCTGCTAAAACTAAACCAGGGAAAAGAAAAAAAACCCAAAAGATTGAGGTAAACCCCGTTAGAGATTTCGAGAACAGGGAAAAACCAAAGAAAGAACATATCTCTAACGGGGTAAACCCCGTTAGAGATTTCGAGAACAGGGAAAAACCAAAGAAAGAACATATCTCTAACGGGGTAAACCCCGTTAGAGATTTCGAGAACAGGGAAAAACCAAAGAAAGAACATATCTCTAACGGGGTAAAAAAGAAGAAAACTGAAAAGAAAAAAATTGAAGCAGGAGAGGAAAAAAAATGGTTTGAATTAGAAGGACAATTAACGGTTGACGTTTATCAAACAGACAAAGAAATTATTATTCAATCAGCTATTGCCGGAATAGAACCGGAAAACTTGGATATTACCATTGAAAATGATTTAGTTATCATAAGGGGAAATAGAGAAAGAAAATTTATAGAAGAGAAAAAAAATTATTTTTATCAAGAATGTTATTGGGGCAGGTTTTCCAGAGAAATCATTCTACCCGCTGAAGTTGACGGCTCAAGAGCCAAAGCCACAATGGAAAAAGGAGTTTTAACTATCAGGATGCCAAAGATTGAAAGAGAAAAGAAAAGAAAGATAGCCGTAAGAGAATAGTAATAGTAAATAGTAAACAGTAAACAAAAGCCGCCTTATCGGGCGGTTTTTTGTGCCGAGGGTGGGATTCGAACCCACAAGAGAAAAATCTCAATAGATCCTAAATCTATCGCGGTTGCCGGTTTCGCCACCTCGGCTTTTTTTTATTCTATCTTTTTTAACCAAAAAATCAACCCCGTTAGAGGTTATAATGCTAAAACAAAAGCATAAAACGAAAGAACCTCTAACGGGGTTTGCCGGGCTAATACAAATATTTTCTTAGTCCGTCTAAAAAAATTATGTTACCTTACTATGTAACTTACAAGCATCACGAATCCTTTGGCAAGGAAAGCTATTAATACTCCAATCACAGCATACATAACAAAATTTCTTGCTGTTTTTGTCTTGTCAGGATCTCCGGATGCCGTAACAAACATGAAGGCAGCAATTATGATAAAGATAGCCGCTGTAACTAACAAAAATCCAAAAAGATAATTACTGACACTGTCGAGTGTCGGTATGACATTGTAAGTTTGCCAGCCGGGCGCAGTAACAGGACCTGGCGCCTGCGCTAATGCCAATACTGGAATAAATAGAAGACTTGTTAAAACTAAGCTTACTAAAACTTTTTTCATTTTTTTGTTAAAGTTATTAAGTTTGAGATCGACCTTTACAATTTATGACAATTATAATTTTAAGGTGTTGTGGGCGGTATTTGTATTCCAAACATCTCTCCAAAAAATACAATTAATGCTTTAGCTAAAAAAACAATAAGTAATCCAATTAGAACCCAAAGAATCATTTTTTTAGCTGTGTTGATTTTTTCCGGGTCGCCGGCTGCTGTTATAAAGTAAAATCCGGCGACAATAAACATTATCGGAGCTACGGCTATGGCAAGGTAAAATATAAAATCAATAAGTTTATCTATCAAATCCCAGAAACTTTGAGCTCTTAAGGGATTCTCAATTGTAACTCCTTGTCCTTGAACTGTTAAGGGAATAAGAAAAGAAATTAACAGCAAGAAAAATATTAATTTGGATAGATAAGAACCTTTCGCTTTGCTCAAGAACCTTGATTCGCTAAGGTATTTATATATATTCTTGAAATAAGATTTCATTAATGATTTATTCTAACATATAAACATTTAAATATACAAACATATATTAAAATAATTTTAGGGTTTTTCAAAAATAAGTCC
>Ga0265596_1000270_pt1 | contig 34630 bp, 39 predicted proteins | sample saktaG_FD_190143 | JGI IMG/M metagenome (GOLD analysis project Ga0265596, IMG submission 190143) | Saline water microbial communities from Sakinaw Lake, British Columbia, Canada - sak_2013_06_06_60m | ecosystem: Environmental > Aquatic > Non-marine Saline and Alkaline > Saline ...
TTTAAATATTAAAAAGTGCACGAACCTTGTTTCGTAAGATGCACTTTTTAACTATTCTAAACATTTATAAACTTATATGAATAATTCATCATATGAATAATGCAACATATCATTTCTTTTTTGGAAGCTTGTCAAATCCACTTAGAGTTGAAATTGTTTTGAGTTTAAGGAAAAAGGAAAAAAGTGTTACAGATTTAAAAAAGGACTTGAAAATTGAACAAAGTAAAATTTCTCATGCTCTTGCAATTTTAAAACAATGCAATATCGTGGATGTGAAACAAAAAGGGAAATCACGAATTTATTTCTTAAATAAAAAAACAATGGTTCCAATTCTTGATTTAATTGATAAGCATGCTGAAACATTTTGTGGAGGAAATTGCTCAATGTGTGGAGGTTGTAGATGAAAATAAGATTAGGAAAAATAGAAGATATTGAACAAATTGATATAGTTTATCAAGAAGGGGTTATTGATGAAGTTAAATTACAATTTCCAAATAAACCGATTAAAGAAATAATTAAAGATTTAAATAAAAATGAAAAAGAAAGATTGCTTGGAATTAAAAATGAAATTAATTCTAAATTAAATTTTTGGATAGTTGTTGAAAACAATAAAGAAATTATAGCTTTTGGACAAGCAGAAATTAATAAAGAGAACAAGGAAAATGGTATGATTCAAAAAGTTTATGTTTTAAAGGAATATAGAAAAAAAGGAATTGCTTCAAAGATTATGAAAAGATTAATTGATTGGCTAAGAAAGCAAAAAATTAAATATGTTAGTGCTGGAATTTTTATAAAAAATATTCCTTCAATAAATATGAATAAAAAATTTGGATTTAAAGTTATTGCAGTTAGAATGCAAAAAATATTAAAATGAACCCAATATACTTTGACAATGCAGCATCGACAAAAGTTGATTCAGAAGTTTTGAAAGAAATGCTTCCGTATTTTTCAGAACAATATGGAAATGCTTCTTCTGTTCATCAAATTGGACAAAAAGCAAGGCAAGCTTTGGAAAAAAGTCGAAGAATTATTGCAAGAGAAATTAATGCAAAACGACATGAAATTGTTTTTACTTCAGGGGGAACAGAATCAAATAACTTTGCATTGAAGGGTTTATTTTTTGAAAATTATCCAAAAAAAAATCACCTTATTGTTTCTAAAATTGAACATGATTGTATTCTAAATACATGCAAGTGGCTTGAAACTCAAGGTGCAAAAGTAACTTATTTAGATGTTGATGAAAAAGGTTTTGTAAATTTAGAACAATTAAAAAATTCTATTAATGAAAAAACTTTTTTAGTTTCAATTATGCACGCAAATAACGAAATTGGAACAATCCAAGATTTAGAATCTATTGGAAAAATTTGCAAAGAAAAAAAAGTTTTGTTTCATACAGATGCTTGCCAAAGTTTTACAAAAGTTCCTATAAATGTCAAAAAAATGAACTTAGGTTTAATGAGCTTAAATTCTCATAAAATTCACGGCCCAAAAGGGGTTGGTGCACTTTATATTCAAGAAGGAATTTCAATTACTCCTTTAATGCATGGTGGTGGGCATGAAAGAAAATTCAGAAGTGGAACAGAAAACATTTCAGGAATTGTCGGTTTTGCAAAAGCTGTTGAAATTTCTAAGAAAAAAGACATTGAAAAAATGAAACAATTAAGAGACAAATTAATTCATGGAATTTTAAAAATTGAAAATACAAAATTGAACGGATCAATAGGAGAAAAAAGATTATGCAACAATGTAAATGTTTGTTTTAATAATGTTGAAGGCGAAGCAATTGGAGGTTATTTAGAAAACGCAGGAATTTATACTTCAACAGGTTCTGCTTGTGCATCACATTCTTTAGAGTCAAGTCATGTTCTAAAAGCAATTGGATTAACTCCCTTGCAGACTAATAGTTCAATTAGAATAAGTATTAATAAATACACAACAGAAAAAGAAATTGATTATTTTTTAGAAAAAATCTATGATATAATAAAAAAATTAAGAAGATTTAGTCCTGTAAAATGAAATAACCCCGCCCTAAAGGGCGAGGTATCAATGTAAAAAAATGTTAAAACTAACAAACCCAGGGTTGAGAAGAAGCAATGTAGTGTTGAACAGCTTCGGTAGTTGTGTTTCCAACGCTTCTAAAAAATTTTCCAGGACTCCAGAAATGTCCTTTTCTGAAGTGATTTCTCAGCCAGGGATGTTTTTTGAAAAGTTTAAAGGCACTGTATCCTTTAAACAACTGAAGAGCCAAACTAACACTCATGGTCGGGGGCATTTCAACAAACAAGTGGATATGGTCAACACCGATGTGAAGCTCATAAATTTTGAACCCTTTTCTGTAAGCCACTTGCCTCAAGAAAAACTCACAATCCATTCTAAGCCCGTAGAACTTGAAGGGGTCTTTAGCATATTTAATTTTCCACACAAAGTGGAAGGCGTTTTGTCCGAAGCTATGCTTCCGAGATTTCAAATCCATTTTTTATCTCCTAAATTAACGCAAGAAGATAAAGCTCACGCTAATTTTGTTTTTAGTTCAGGAGGGTTAGTATCTAACCCTTCTCATATTAATGATTTAACAGAATTAAATTTAATGGAGGACGGCGATTCCTCCCTGCTTTAAAGCAGGGGTATCCTCGCCGGAGATGTAATGAAAAAACAAGCATTTCATTTTAAAAAAGAAATCAAAACTCTATTTAACTTAATTAGAAAAAGAAATTTTTCAGGAAATTCAGGATTGGCAGTAAAAAACAGCACTTATCAGTTTGGAATAGCTTTCTTTGGAAAATTTCTGGCCCTTTTATTTACTGCAATTTTAGCAAGAGTTTTAATGCCAGAATTATTTGGTTTGTATAGCCTGGTCTTAGCAACAATCTTTTTAATGATTTCTTTTACAGATTCAGGCATTGGCACAGCATTAATAAAATTTGTTTCTCCTTATTTAGGGAAGAATAACAAAAAAGCAAGTGATTTTTCAAAATATTTTCTTAAACTAAAATTAATCCTTATTTTAGTTGTTTCTTTATTTTTAGTTGTTTCTTCAAAATTTATAGCTTATAATTATTATGAAAAGCCTATTTTTTTCGCATTGCTTTTAGGTCCACTGATAATCTTTTTTTATGGGATGACAAATCTTTTAGAAAATAATTTTAGAGCTTCAAATAATCTTAAACCTGTTTTTTTCAAAGAAATATTTTTTCAAATAGCGAGATTTATTTTTGTATTTGGAATTTTGTTTTTACTTATTGGACCGACTATGTCTCAGGAAAAAAAGCTTTTTTTAATTATTTTTGGGGTGTTAATCTCATATTTGTTTACTTTGGGTTTTCTATCGTTTTTTTCAAAACAGAAATATTCTTTGAAAGAAATATTTGCTTCTAAAATTCCCATAAAAGAAAAGAAGAAGATAAAAAGATTTTTGATTCCTGTAGTTGTAACCACTTTATCTATAATGATTTATAATTATATAGATCTTCTTATTCTTGGTAAAATTGTTTCTAGTGCATTCATTGGTTTTTATAGTGTATCAAGCAGTTTGGTTGGTGCTTTAATGGCTTTTATGGGATTTTCTATTGTTATGTATCCAATTTTTAGTAAGTTAGATAGAAAAAGATTGGAGCGAGGATTGGAGAAATCTTTTAGAATAGTTTTTTTAATTTCTTCTTTTGTTGCTATAGGGACATTTATTTTTTCACCATTAATTATAAAAATAATATTTGGGAGCAATTATCTTAATTCAATAATCCTTCTTAGAATTTTTTCACCATTAATTTTAATTCTCTCTCTTGAAGGAATTTATGTTTCTTATTTCACTTCAATTGGGAAGACAAAATTTTTAGCAAAATTTTCTATCTTCACTACAATGATTAATATTGTATTAACTTTAATACTTGCATTGTGGCTTTTAAAATATGGTCCTTTAAATGCGGTAATAGGTGCATCAGTTGCAACTTTGATTTCGAGGATAATCTTTTTGGGAGGACTTATTTATTATAGAAGTAAAAATTTATAACTAATTTTCTTTCTTTGATTTTCATTTTTAAGTCCTTTAATTTTTTGAATTTTTGTGATCTATTTTAGTTATTTTAAGTTTTAGATAACTCGTTTTGATAATTTAAGTATGTTTTCAAATATTAATTATTCAACAACCAGTATCTTTAAATACATTAAAAATTCTTTAGTGATATTAATTTAGTTTAAAATGATAAATGGAAAAAAGGTAGCTTTTATAACCGGAATAGGTGGTCAGGATGGTTCTTATCTTGCTGAATTTTTGTTGTCAAAAGGATATTTGGTGAGGGGGATAACAAGAAGAACTAGTTTACCTAATCAAACACGAATAGATCATTTGGATAAATATGGAAGGTATCCGGATTCACCTTATTATACAATTTATGGAGATCTTTCTGACGCTACAAGTATTAGGAATGCTTTGGAAGAATTTCAACCTGATGAGATATATAATTTAGGTGCCCAAAGCCATGTAGGAATTAGTTTTTATAATCCCGAATCCACAATTAATTTTAATTTATTGGGGGCTTTAAGAATTTTAGAAGCAATAAGGGACATGAAACTTAATTGTCGTTTTTATCAGGCCTCTTCAAGTGAAATGTTTGGAGCATCACCCCCTCCTCAAAATGAAGAAACTTTGATGCTTCCACAAAGCCCTTATGGAATTGCAAAATTAGGGGCATATCATTTGACAAAATTATATAGGAATGCTTACGGAATTTTTGCATCAAATGGAATATTATTTAATCACGAATCCCCAAGAAGGGGGTGGAATTTTGTTACAAAAAAAATTACTAGGGAAATTGCAAATGTTCTTGTGGGGGAAAAGAAAAAAATAACTTTGGGCAATTTGGATGCAAAAAGAGACTGGGGGTATTCAAAAGAATATGTTGAAGCAATGTGGTTAATGTTACAACAAGATAAACCAGAAGATTTTGTTATAGCAACAAATGAAACCCATACAGTTCGAGATTTTTTAAGAGAGGCATTTAATATGTTCGAATTAAATTTTGAAGATTTTGTAGAAACAAGCGACAAATATTATCGGCCTGCAGAAGTTCCTGCGTTACTTGGAGATTATTCCAAGGCAAAAAGAATTCTTAATTGGGAACCAAAAACCAACTTTAAAGATCTCGTAAAAATGATGGTGGCATCTGATTTAAAAGAAAAATTGGAACAAAAAGGGTTTGTTCCATCAGGGGAAATTGAAAGATCTGATGAATTTTACATTCAAAAAGGAATCGAATTGGCAAGGAAGCTTAAATCAGAAAATAAATCAATTCAAATAGGAATTTAAAATGCCTGTAATTAAAAAATATTGGTTAAGAAAGATTTTGAGACCTTTAGGATTTAGAATGATACAATTTGAAATTCGTGCTTTTGATAGAAACTTAAGAAGAATAGGAAAAAAAGAATTAGTTGGTGTAGAAATTGGAGTTCACGATGGAGACCATGCTTTAGATATGATGGAAAATTTACCTATAAAAAAACTTTATTTAATTGACCCTTGGGTATCTTATAAAGATTATTCTGAAAGTATTGGAAACCTGAGAAAAACAACTAATGCCTTGAATGAAAGAATGGAAGTTGCAAAAAAAATCCTAAAGAAGTACGGAGATAAAGTTGTGTTCATCCGTAAATTTGCAGAAGACGCTGTAAAACAATTTGAAGATGAATCCTTAGATTTTGTATACATTGACGGAAACCACCAGTATGAATTTGTTAAAAAAGATTTGGAAAAATATTACCCTAAACTCAAAAAAGGTGGAATCATAGGGGGAGATGATTACACTTCTAGCCCAGAAACTGAATTAGAACGTTTTGGAGTTTTTAAAGCAGTAAATGAATTCTTCAAAAAGTTAAAAAAAGAAATTTCTTTCTACGAAAGAGATTTTTTTGTTATAAAGTAAATATTATATAGTTATTTATATTAAAATTATAAATGGAAAAAATATATTCCAAAATAAAACCAGAAATACTCCTACATATAATTAATAAGATAAATGATACAAGTTTTCAAAGGCATGATTTAAGTCCTAAAGAAGAATATCTACAGGTTGCATATTTTTCAATGGAAAAAGGAAAGGAAATAAGTCCACACAAGCACATTAAACAAATTCGGACAACAGATATTACCCAAGAATCTTGGTTGGTTATTAAAGGAAGCATAAAAATAAATTTGTATGATTTAGATGACAAAATAATTAAAGAGTCAATTTTAAATCCAGGAGATTGCCTGATTACATTTAGGGGGGGTCATAATTTTACTGTTCTTGAAGATAATACTCTGATTTATGAATATAAAATAGGGCCTTATTTTGGGAAAGGAACAGACAGTATTCCTATAGAGTAAAATTTGAAAATAATAAAATCTTTGTTTGAAGTTTAATTTTTTATACAAATATATAAAAAGGAACAAAATTTTTTAATAAAAATGGAAGAAATAGGAATTAAATTTGGAAAATGTCAAATATGTGAATCAATAAAATTGCATAAATTTTTATCTTTGGGGCACCATCCAAATCCAGACGGATTTTTGAATGAACAAAGATTAGGTGAACCTGAAATATATTATCCTCTGGATGTATTTTTTTGTGAAGATTGTAAGTTAGTCCAGTTGCAATACGCTCCAAATCCCTTTGCATTATTTACAGAAGATTTTATTTATACCACTGGTTCCAATAAGGAATTAAGAGATAATTTTAATTCTTTAGCAAAGATTATTCTTGAAAGATTTAATTTATCCCAAGATGATTTAGTGGTGGATATTGGAGGAAATGACGGGACTTTTCTTGAAAATTATTTACCTTATGGAATAAAAATACTGAATATAGATCCTTCTGCAGCTGCCAAATTATCTGTTAAAAAAAACATTCCAACATTAATAAATTTTTTTAGTGAAAATCTTGCTAAAAAAATTAATGAAAAAGCAAAAATAATAATTGCAACAAATGTTTTTGCACATGTCAGGAATTTAAATTCCTTTATGAATGGAATAAAAATCTTATTGGAGGATAAAGGGGTTTTTGTGCAAGAATCTGGGTATGTAAGAACAATGATAGAATATACACAATATGATTCAATTTATGTTGAGCATCTTAGATATTATTCATTAAAGTCACTAATAAATTTATTTAATAAATTTGATATGGATGTTTTTGACGCAGAAATAATTTCAACACACGGAGGTTCCATAAGAACTTATGTGTGCAGAAAAGGACAGTTTCCAATTTCGGAAAATATTCAGAAAATTTTAAATGAAGAAAAAGAATTTGGTTTAGATTCCAAGGAATTTTATGACAAATTTGGAAAAAAAGTTGAAGAAAATAGAGACGAATTAAGAAAAATTCTTTTTGATTTAAAATATCAAGGAAAGAGAATTGTGGGGATAGGAGCCCCTGCCAAAGGAAATATTCTTTTGAATTATTGTAGAATTGGAAATGAAACCATAGATGCCCTATTGGAAAGAGGAAGTTTGAAAGTCGGGATGTATTCTCCAGGAATGCATATTCCAATAATTGATGAAAATATTTTATTTAAGGAAAACCCTCCTGAAGCTGCTTTATTACTAAGCTGGAATTTAGAAAAAATTATTGTCCCTAAATTAAGGGAAAGAGGATATAAGGGAAAAATAATTATTCCTGTTCCAAGACCTCATGTTTTGGATATTTTTTAAAAAGCTCTTTCCTTGAAATCAAATTTTTTCAATCCCCAGTTTTCATCGTTGTAAAATATTAATTTTTTTTCTTTCAACATCTTTTTTGCATCACGGATATAAGCAGTTATATCTGGCATAGGCCTTTCTCCTCCTTCAGGATTTCCATGAGCTTGGTGATATGTTTTTTCTCTCATGATTTTTAATTTATTTCCTGAAGCAATAGCCATTACACTAACATAACCATCCATTCCGCCATGGACATTAATTTCAGGATATCCTCTGAAATTTTCCCAACTTTGTTTATCCATTAAAACAAAATCTCCAGGAGCCCCTCCATGATATCTGAGATAAGAATATTTTTGAGTCATTTTAACTAATGACCTTGCAAATAATCGCGGAATATCTGTAAGAATTTTTATTCCTCTATGATATCTTCCCCAACGCGGACTCCAGCAAAAATTCCATTTTTTCTTGCAGAATTTTTCCACCTCTTGTGTTTTTATTTTATTAGGAATATCTACAAACAAGTCGCATCTGTCTGCTCTGTAAAAAATTTTTTTCCTTAGTTTTTTTTTTGAGAAAAATTTAATCATTTTTTCACTAAAAATAATATCTGGATTTGTTACTACAATAAATTCACTTTTAGATTTTCTTATGCCCACATTTTTTCCAGGAAATTCAAGAAGGGGCAGTTTGTCAGAAGTTTTAATTTTATCATGAATTTTTTTAGGAACTTTTATAATCCTAATTTTTATAAAATTAGAGGTTTCTTTAATTCTTAATGCTTTGTAAAATCTTTCCTTATCTTTTGGAGGGTTCCATTCAACAAAAATTATTTCAGAAGGCAATTTATATTTCTCACATAAATAAATCAGATTGTCTATAAATCTTTGCGTCCTATACAAAAATCTATGCCCGTAATCATCATTTCTTCCTGTAACAACAAATGAAACATACGGGTTCTCTTTTTCCATTTTTGTGTTTACAATCATAACTAAATAAACTTTTTGTTAATTAACTTTCATGGAAAGATATAAAAACATTTTAGGCAACTATATTTTATGGCAAATAATGGTCTCTTAAAAGAGTTTTGGGGATATCTGAAAGTTCGAAAAAAATGGTGGCTTCTTCCAATTATAATTCTTTTACTTATAGTGGGAACTCTCATAATCTTTGGCCAGAGCAGTGCATTATCTCCTTTTATTTATGCTTTAGGATAAATTTTTTAAAAATCACGGAAAGCTTTTTAAATATATTTCCCTTGAATTTTTTATGAATTTAGAAAAAATTGGAGAAAAAATTGGATTTATTATCATGCTTCTTATTGCTTCAACAATTCTTTTCTTTATATTAGAAATTACAAATAAACTTCCGAGTAATTGGAATTATCTTTACGTGTTGGTTTTAGTTTTTTTGATAATTTTACTTGGTGCACTCATAAAAAAGATTTTAAAATAATATGAAAATAAAAATTTTCCTAAAAGGGGTAACTAGAGGGCAAAGAGAATTTGGAGAATCAATAACCGTAATAATTAATTCTGTGTTACTAAGTATAGTTTATTTTGTTGGAATTGGTTTTACATCAATTTTTGCAAAAATCTCAGGAAAACATTTTTTGGATTTAAAAACAAAAAAGCAAAAAACTTATTGGGAAGAATTAAATTTAAATAAAGAAGATATTGAAAAATATCATAGGCAATTTTAAAATGTATATTTTAGGAATAAGTTGTTATTATCATGATGCTTCTGCAGCATTATTAAAAGATGGAGTGATAGTAGCTGCAGTAGAAGAAGAAAGATTTACTAGAAAAAAACACGATACGTCTTTTCCAATAAATGCAATTGATTATTGCCTGAAAAGTCAGAACATAACAATAAAGGATATAGATTATATCGGTTTTTATGAAAAACCTTTTCTTAAATTTGAGAGAGTTTTGTATCAGCATTTAGAGTGTTTTCCCAAGAGCTACAAAACATTTTTATCAAAACTTCCCTCCTGGTTCAACGAAAAACTAAGGGTAGTTAAAACAATTAGAAAAAAATTAAAATATAAAAAAGATGTTCTTTTTGTCCAACATCATTTGGCTCATGCTGCAAGTGGATTTTTATTAAGCCCGTTTAAAGAATCTGCAATAGTAACTGTTGATGGTGTGGGAGAATGGACAACAACCTCTTATGGTTTTGGGAAAGAAAACAATATTCATTTGATGAAAGAAATAAAATTTCCTCATTCTATTGGACTTTTATATTCAACAATAACAGCATATTTAGGTTTTAGCGTGAACAATTCTGAATACAAAGTTATGGGTTTAGCACCTTATGGAAATATGGATAGGAAAACAAATATCTATTATAAAAAATTATTAAAAGTTGTTGACCTGAAAGATGATGGAAGTTATAGATTTGACATGGATTATTTTAAGTATCATTATTCTGGAAAAATGCCTTCAAGAAAGTTATGTGACCTTCTTGATGGTCCGATTTTGAAAAGAGATGCTGAAATGACAAAAAGACACAAAGATATCGCAGCTGCATTGCAATTAGTTACAGAAGATATATTAATTAAAATTCTTAATCATGTACATAGAGAAACCAAATCAGAGAATCTTGTTTTAGCTGGAGGTGTTGCTTTGAATAGTGTATTTAATGGAAAAATTCTCAGAAATACTAAGTTCAAAGAAATTTGGATACAACCTAATTCTTCTGATGGTGGAACAAGTGCAGGAGTCGTTTCTTATATTTATAATACTATTCTTGGAAAAAAACGAAATTATGTCATGGATAATGCGTATCTAGGACCCGGTTTTTCAGATAAGGAAATTAAGAAATTTCTTGATGAAAATCAAATTAAATATGCTGAATTTAAAAATAATGATGAGTTAATAAAAGAGACAGCAAAAATGATTTATGAAAATAAGGTTGTTGGATGGTTTCAGGAAAGATTGGAGTGGGGACCACGGGCACTTGGTGCAAGAAGCATATTAGCAAATCCATGTAATCCGAAAGCTCAGGATTTACTTAATGAAAAAGTAAAACACCGTGAGAAATTCAGACCATTTGCTCCTGTTGTTTGTGAAGACGATGCTTTAGAATATTTTGATTGCGACAAACCAATACCCTCTCCAACTGATTTTATGTTGATGGTTTATCCTGTAAAAAAACAATGGCATAAAAAAATTCCTTCAGTTACACATATTGATGGTAGTGGTAGATTACAGACAATTAGAAAACATCAAAACCAATTATATTATAACTTGATAAAAGAATTTGGAAAACTTTCAGGAATTCCTATTTTAATAAATACCTCATTTAATATTAGAGGAGAACCAATTGTTTGCACGCCAGAAAATGCATACAAATGTATGATGGGGACTGGAATAGATTCTATTATAATGGGAAAATTCTTAATTAAAAGAGGAGATAACCCAAAAGATATGTGGGACAGTGAGAAATATGCAAAAGATTGAAGAAATAATTAAAAAAATAATTTTAATTATGATAATTCTTGTTATTTTCGGAATCGTTTTGATAGAATATGCTTTCAATATAACTTTTTTCCGTCAATTAATTATAATTCCTCTTGGTCTTATTGCTGTTTCAATTTTTTCCTATTTTTATTTTAAACCAAATTTTATTATCAAAAGAAGAAAGGAAATTCTTTTATTGATTATGGTAATTTTGATTTTTTTTATTTTTGTAGAAATTACTTTAAGAATAACTTCTTGTGGTTGGAAATGGGATATAACCCCCAACGGAGATATAAAATATAAATATGAATCTTCTGCAAAAATTTGTAATCATATAATTGATGGGAAAAGATTTTATAGAACAACAAATAGTGATGGATTTGTCGACGATGAGTTTAAATTTAATGAATCTGATTATACTATCTTTTTAGTAGGAGATTCAATGGCAGCCTGTTTGGAATCAGATTATGAAAATTGTGTTCATCAAAAACTTGAAAAAGATTTGAAAGAGGAATATGGAGACAATATCAATATAATGAATTTTGGTGTAAGTAGTTATAGTGGTTTAGCAGAATTGGCAATAGTTGAAACATATGCTCCAATATACAAACCAAAAATAATTATTCTCTATTTTTTTATAAATGATTTTCGGGAAAATCAAGATTATTTAAATAAGGTATATTTAAAAACAAAAACTCAAGAGATTATAAGAAAAGTAACTCCAAAAACATTTCTATTCTTCTTTACAAATGGGAAAAACTTGTTGGACAAATTTTTTATAAAATATGAATGGTATAGGGATGTTAGTGGACTTGAAGATCGAGCAGTTCAAGGTCATGCAATGTATGCAAAAAATTATACTCCTGAATGGGAAAATTTAATACAACAAGAATTAGCAGTTTTAAATGAAATTTATCAAATTGCTTTTGAAAACAACATAACTTTATTGCATGTGGCGACAACAGCACCAAATCAGATATATGAGGAAAAGTGGATGTATGCTTTTGAAATGTATCCTTCTTTGAAACCAGAGGATTATAATTCTTCGAAACCAAACAGCATTATAATGAATTACGCTGGTAAGAAAGGAATTTATCATTTGGATTTGCTTCCACTATTTAGAGAAAATTTAGATTATTTTCATTGGAAGGAAGGGCACTGGAATGACGAAGGTCAAATTTTTGCTGAAGAAAAAATAAAAGAATATATTATAGAAAATAATTTGATAAAATTATAATTTTTTAAAGACGATTTTTAAGTGAAACAAATCTTAATTTGAGGTCTCTATTGGTGTTTTTGGGCTAGTCTTTTTAGTACATATATTCATTTTGGAGCATTATATTTTTTTCAAAAAAGAATATAATTTAAAAATTTAAAAAATCAAAAGACAAATAGTTTTATTTTAAAACATATTTTTATTTAAATTAAAATATAGAATGAAGTAGCATAATTCTTATAAATAGATTAAAACATACTTTAAAATGAGAAATATTAATGATTATCTTTTTGACACAAGTGTAAACCAAAAAATGCATATCATAGCAAAGTACTCTGTAGAAGCTAAAGATCTTTTATTTGCAGCAAAACAAATTGCAATAGGTCAATCTATTGGTAATCCAGATGTTAGAACACAAAGAGATTCACTGGAAATATTAACAAATAATTTAGCTAAAATTATGGGCAATCCAATTGATTTTGAAGGAAAAAACAAAGGAACTATTAAAATAGCATACCCCTTAGTTAATTTTGGAGAAAATGATGGTATAACACAATTACTTTGTGAACTTATGGGGGGACAAATGGATATTGATAATATAACTGCTTGTAGATTAGAAGAAATAGGATTACCAGAGGAATATTTAAAGCAATATAAAGGTCCAAAAATAGGAATGGCCGAAATTAAGAGAAGGACTGGTGCAATTGGCAGGCCTTTATTAGGTGGAATTGTTAAACCAAAAATAGGTATGAATATCCCACAATTATTAGAATTAGGAGAAGAATTATTAATTGGGGGGGTTGATTTTATAAAAGAAGACGAAATTCTTGGAAATCCTAAAAATTGTTCTTTTTATGAAAGAGTTCCAAAATTTGTTGAAATGGTAAAAAAACATGAAGAAGAACAAGGAAGAGAAATTTTTTATACACCTTGCATTAATTCTGATTTTCCCGAATCTTTAAAAAGAGCACAATTTGCTTCTAAAGCAGGTGCAAAAGGAGTGCATTTAAATTTTCATGCAGGATTAGGGGCATACAACACATTAAGGAATGCAGATTTAGAAAGCGCAATATTTTTTCAAAAAAGTGGAGATAAAGTATTAACTGGTGTAAATAATAAATTTTCAATTGCCTGGCCTGTTATATGTAAATTAGCAAGAATTTCAGGTGCAGATTTTATTCACGCAGGTATGTGGGGGGGATATTTATCTGATACAAAAGAGGATTTAACAAGAGTAATGCATGAATTAGCCGGAGAAAATAGATATAATGCTACAGTTCCATCTTTATCTTGTGGGAGTAATCCTGGGTTGGTTGATACTACAAGATATCATTTTGGAGAAAATTTTATGATGAATGTTGGTGGAGCAATACAGGGGCATCCAATGGGAACTGCTTCTGGTGCAATTGCAATGAGGCAAGCAATGGATAAACCCTTAGAAGTAGATATGTATGAATATATGAAAGATAAGCCAGAGTTAAAAGCAGCAATTGAAAAATGGGGATATGTCGCAGTTAAAAAATAAATTTTTTTGTAGAGATTTTAATTCTGAATTATGCCACAACAAATATTAAAGTTTCTTCTTTAGGAATAAGAAAGGTAGTAAAAAAAGAAGATATGATTGTAAACATGGCAGTTAAAGATTTTAAACATTTAAATAAAAGATATAGTTTAATACAACCTTATGAAGAAATGTTAAAAATTATAAGTAATAAACATTCATAAAACTTATAAAGATATTTTAAATTTAAAGTATAATAAAAATGGAAAAAATAAATATTGTTATTCCCATGGCAGGAAAAGGCCAAAGATTTATTGATGCAGGATTTAATACCCCCAAACCTCTTTTAAAATTAGGTGATGATTTGACAATAAAACATATAATTAATATTATGAAAATGCCAAATGCTCAATTTATCTTTATTGTTAGACAAGATCATTGTGAAGAATATCATTTAGACGAAGAATTATTAAAAATTGAGCCTAATGCTAAAATTGTAAGAGTAAATCAAATTACAGAGGGGGCAATATGCACGGTTCTTTTAGCAAAGAAATATTTTGAAGATGATAATCCTGTAATTATTAAGGATTGTGATCAAATAATAAATTGGGACCCTAAACACTTTATAGATTTTGTAGAAAGAAATAATGCAGATGGTGCTATAGTAAATATACATACAGACAGACCAAATTATAGTTATTCAAGAGTTAATTCTGCAGGAAAAATTATTGAAACAGCTGAAAAAACAGTGATAAGTAATTATGGTTCAGTAGGAATTTATTATTTTGCTAAAGGAAATGAATTAATTAAATATGCAGAAAAAATGATAAAGAAAAATTTAAGAGTAAACAACGAATTTTATACTGCACCAGTATATAACCAATTTATCCAAGATTTTAAGACAATTCTTCATTATCCAATTGCAGAAATGTTTCAATTAGGCACTCCTGAAGAAATTTATGAGAACAAGGATAAAGCTTTAGAATTTCTTGAAAAACACAATTTTAAATAAATTCTTTTTGAAATTCATCAGGTAAATCAGTACAAATTCCATCTACATTTGCATCTAAAAGTTCTTTCCACCTTTTTTTAATATTTTTATTAAATATAGATTCTGGAATTAATTCAGGAGATATTGCATAAAAAGGCTTTTTAAGGGAATGAGCTAATTTTACTTTTTCTTTTGTAATCCATTTAATAGTTTTTTCATCTGCCCAAATAAAATCAGAATTTTGAAAATCTTTTTCATTATAATTAGAACTATTTTCAGGAAGATAAATCCCCCCCTTATATTCAAAACATTTTTCTTTCATTATTTTTCTAAAATCTCTTTCTATTTCATTAACAGCAAAAAGTCTTATTCTACTTGTGAAATCATACTTTTTTAGAACTTGCATCACATTCTCAATATCTTTTAATTTTTTAATATGTATAAAAATCAAACTATCTCCCCGATTTTCTTTTACTAATTCGCACATTTCTTTTAAAGAGCATAATTTTTGAGTTGAATCTTCTTTATAATGAAATCCTTTTAATTCCTCTGAAGAAAAATTACTTATTTTGCCTAATCCATTAAAGAGATTATCTAAAATATCATCATGTATCATATAGCAAACACCATCTTTACTAACTCTTATATCTGTTTCAAAATTTTTATTTTCTTTAAGAGCTTTTTCAAAAGAAATTTTAGAATTTTCAGGAAATTTCCCCTTATATCCCCTATGCAAGATTAATTTTCCTTCCATTTTAAAGGCCTATTTATTTGTTCAAAAACATTTGCCCCTTCAATCTTACCTAAATTAACAATTAATTCACAAGGGCAGGTAATAATTTTTTTGCCATCTTTAATCATTTCATTATATGCTAAGCTAGGCAAATAAACTCCATTTGCAGCAACCTTTTTTTTTGAAATCATTTGCTCAACATACTTAACAAAATCACATCCATGCTTGAAATAAGAAATACATGCTGTTGAATGTGTTGAAATTGGCAATTTATCTTTTTCAGAAACTTTATTCACAAAACCCTTTTTATCTATAACCATATACCCTTGGTTCCAATAATAAGCTTCAAAAGTTGGGATTAGCCCATCAAATTCCTTGTCTTTATTTTGAATACATTCAGGAAAACCATTTAAATCCAAATATTGATCTCCTAAATCAATTAATAATTCCTCTTCATTATTAATATATTCTTTAGCTAAAAGAATAGTTTGGGGAGATCCTTCAGTCATTTTATCAATTATAATAACTTTGATATTATTCCCAAAAAAGGAGTTCAATTTAGTTTTAAAATTATATTTTATATCATGTTCTTTAAGAATTATAAATATTGCACGATCATAAGAAAATGGTCTAGATTCTGAAATTAATTCTATTATTGTTTTTTCTCCTATTTTAGTTAAAGGTTTAATCATTCCCCTTGATTCAAAATTATCATCTTTTCCAGCTAAAGGTATTACAATATTCATTTTAATCTAATTTTCTTTGTAAAATAAGATATAAAAACTTAATGGAATATAAAACATAATATAGAAATTATTATAAATAAGAAATATAAAGTAATATAATGTTTAAAAAGAAATTAGAACAAAGAAAGATTTTAGACTTAGGTTGTGGGGACCAAAAATTATCAAGAAAGCACATTTTCTCAAATTATGATTTTAATGGAAAAGTAATCGGTTTAGATTTAAACAAAACAGAAGGAGCAGATATTATTTGTGATTTGGAAAAAGGAAAACTCCCATTTGAAAATGACTCCTTTGATATTGTTTTCACATCTCATTGTTTAGAACACATAGATAATATAATTCCTTTAATATATGAAATTCATAGAGTTTTAAAGAAGGGAGGACACTTTCTTGTTGCAGTTCCCCACACATCATATATTGATTCTATGAATGATTTAACTCATAAAAGATTATTTGGATATAATTCTTTTGACTTTCTAATAAAAGAATATCATCAACAATTGAGAAACAAAATATTATTTAAAATGATAAAAAGAAAAATAGTTTTTTCAAAGATATTTAAAATTTTAGGAATAGAATTTTTAGCAAATAAATTCCCAATTCTTTATAGTGGATTTTTTACGGGAATATTTCAAGCAAGAGAAATTTATTTTGAAATGGAGAAAAAATAAAGTTTTATAAAATAAAGTAATATTTTTATTAATATGCATAAAAAAGATTTAAAAATAAAAGAAGCAGCAATATGTTTTTCTGGGCAAGTAAATCATTTAGAATTATGTTTGCCCTTTATAAAAAAAAATTTATTAGATAATTTAGAAAGTTATGATATTTTTTGTTATGCTGAAGATGATAAAAATTTATTAAAAGTGAAATTATTAAATCCAAAAGAAATTAAAAAAATTAAGTCTTCACAGGTAGATAAATTAATTTTACCTAAATTAAATACCATAGATAAAGAAAATTATATAAATTATATTTTCCCAAAATCTTTCAGGTTTAATTTTAGGAATATTTATCAACAACTTTTTAAAATAAAAGGATCTTTATTAATTTTAGAAAAATATATGAAAAAAAATAAAACATCTTATAAATATTTTATAAGAATTAGATTCGATTTTTTACCAATAAATTCGATAAATCCAAAAAAGTTTAAAATAAGTAAAAATGAAATAATAACGCCTTCAATAAAAGGATTGAATACAAAATATAAAATTAATGATATGTTTGCAATAACAAGTGATTTTAGAACATTTAAAAAATATTGCCAAATATATGATCATTTTGAAGAGATAATAAAAACAAAATTAAAAGTTAAAAAAACATTAATACAACAAATTTATTTTAGATCAGAAAAATATTATTCAAATTTCTTTTTCTTTTTCTTTAATGGTTTATTTAAAGGAAAAATCGCAAGAAATTTATTAGGTTTATTTTTATCATTACCAAAATTATTTTATAAAGAATTTAAAATAAAAAATAGGGCAGATTTAGAAACCGTTTTTTATCAATATTTAATATCTGAAAATAAAATAGTTAAAGATAAACCAATGGATTTTATCATTGTTAGATCTCCTATGGACGGCCTCTTAATATTGGGATAAATTTATTTTATAGGTTTTAGTTCAAAATAAATAGAAGAAATAGGGAAAATATATCCAAAAAAATGACTATAAATTATGGGGAATTTGTTAATCAACCATTCTAAAGGTTTTAATAATTTTGAACTTTTTCTACCAGTCATATAAATAAATTTTCTTTTTAAAATTTTAACCCTGCTTTTAGTGTAATAAGATTGTTCATTTGATCCAAAATAATCAAATTGAAAATAGGTAAAAAACTTTTTATGGGTTGGGTCTGAAAATGCGCCGACACTTAATGCATGTGGCACTATTATTTTTATTATTCCATTTGGTTTACAAATTCTGCATAATTCCCCTAATATTTTATCTAAAGGGGATTCTAAATGCTCTAAAACTTGATTAGCAAAAATAATATCAAATGAGTTCTTTTCAAAAGGATAAGGGAATTTTTCTAAATTATGGACAACATCAACTCCTGGAATTTTAGAAGAATCTAATCCAATTGCTCCTTCAATTTTGTGATTCCCGCATCCAATATCTAATATTTTTTTCATTTTTTATAATGGTATAATTGTAAAGGGGTTTTATTTATTAATGCATGCCAAATAGCAATATAATATGTTTTTATTAATTTTGTTTGATTATTTTTGAAATATCTCAAAAATCTAATAAATGCTAAAACCGTTGATTGTAAAAATAAAACTAACAAAAAATAAAGAAAATTTTTATGTTTTTTAATCACTAACAACCAATTTCTAATGTTATAATAGGTGCTTATTTCATTTTCTTTTTTATTTCCTTCAAAAGCAGCAGAAACTTTATGCCACACAACTGATTTTGGGACATAAAGAGATTTATATCCTTTTCTTTTTGTTCTTAAGCACCATTCAGTTAATTCATGTATAAAAAAAAGTCCAGAATTTAATAACCCCTCTTTCTTCAAAACACTTGATCGCATCATTAAAACACAATCTATTGCATCTACATATTTTTCTTCTTCTGCTTGACCAAGATCTTTTTCTAATTGATTTCTTGACTTATAACCAGAAATATGGTAATCACATCCTGCACACCAGATCATATCTTTTGGTTCCATATAGTATATTTTTGGGCCAGAAACAGAAACTTTTGGGTGTTTTTCCATAGAATCTACAAGTATTTTCAAAAAATCTGGTTTAACAACCATATCATTATTCATCGTTAAAATGTATTTGCTTTTTCTTTTTAATGCTTCTCTTATTCCAACATTTGTGCCTTCTGCAAGACCAATGTTTTTATTGTTTTCTATTAAAGTTATAATTTTTGAGTATTTTTTTTTAAATTCTTTTTGAGTTCCATCTGTAGAACCATTATCCACAATAATAATATCATAATTTGAATACTTAATTTTTTTTAAAGAATTTAATAAATCAAAAGTATATTTTTTACCATTCCAATTAACAAAAACAATAGAAACTTTTGGAAGTTTTATTTTTTCCATATCACATTAATCTCTTTTTCCATGTTTCGGGGGTTTTATCATTGATAATTTCTAGTGGTAAATGATAATTAAACTCTTTTGGTCCACGTTTTTCAACCCATTGAATCATTTCTGTTAAACCAGCCCTCAAACTGTGTTGAGTCTTAAACATAAGTAGTCTTCTAGCTTTATCAGCACTACAATTGGCATCTTTTACTTCCTGTGGCCTATCTGGAAAATACCTTGGGCTTAATTTGAAACCCGTTATATCTGCAATTGTTTCTGCAAGATGATTAATAGTAACAAATTCTTCATCTGGACCAATATTAATTGTTTCACCAACAGTATTTTTATTCATACCCATTGCTATTAGTGGCGGAAGATCATCCTCTATATATGAAAAACATCTTCTTTGTTCACCATTCCCATAAATAACTGGTTGTTGACCCCTTAAGATAGTATTTATGAATATTCCAGCAACATTTCTAAAAGGATCATTATAAATTTGTCCTGGGCCAAAAATATTATGGGGAACTGCAATAGAATATTCAAAATCATGAGCTCTAGACATAAGTTTGATAAGTTGTTCTGCTTGTACTTTTGCAACAGCATAAGGATCTTGGGGCCTAGTTTCCATATCTTCTGTAAAAGGAGTTTGATTCATGCCATATCTAGCCATACTAGAGCAAAAAACAAATCTCCTCCCATTATTTTGTATAAAAGAAGACAATGTAGCTGCTGTTGCTTGGGAAATAGAATCATTTACAATTGCAGGGGAAAAAACACTAAGGCCTTCATAAGGATATGCTGCGCAATGGTAAAGAATATCAACACTCTTACTTATTTTTTTCATACCCTCAAAATCTCTACAATCTGTTTTATGAAATTCAATGCCTTCTGGAATGTTATCTTTATACCCACTAGTTAAATTATCATTTCCAATAATTTCATGCCCCTGGTCCCTTAATCTTTCAGCTAATCTACTACCTAAAAATCCTGCAACACCAGTCACTAAAATTTTTCCTAAATGTTTCATTATTTTACACACCCTTTACCATTTTTAAAGTTAATTATACTAGTTAATAATCAATAATTCTCTTATTAGTAAATTTTTCTTTTTTAACAAATTTAAAAATTTCTTCTAATAAATTTAGTTTAAATCGTGCTTCAAATAAACCATGAATATAAAAAGAAAAAATTTCTTGCTTTTTGGATTCTTTTTGAATATATTCTAAAATTTCAACATCTTTTTTTCTTTTTCCGACGAGATATTCTATTATGGGGGTTTTATTTTCACCAGTTATTGTTATTGGAAAATTTGTTAAATTTTCTATTTTAGTTATATTTTTTCCTTGAAAATCACTAATAAATAAAAAATTTAGTTTTTCAAGGGATTTTATAACCTTATTATTTATATTAAATCCGGGTGAGGCAAAACTAATAGGTTTTTTATTAAATAGTTTAATATATTTTATTTTTGCCATAAGTATTCTTTTTTCAACATCTATTTTTTCTAAGCCCCTAGTCCATTCTCGATGTTTCCATCCATGAATTCCTAATTCATGTCCTTCTTCTAATATTTTTTTTAAGATTATAAGATTTGATTTAACAAAGTCTTTTGGGAAAAAAACCATGCGCAATTTTTCAAATAATGAAAAAATTTTAATATTTCTTTCACCGGCACTTTTTATTTTAATCCTATTTGAAAGAAGTTCGAAAATATTAGATTCACCCCCCATTGGAATATAAAAAGAAGCTTTCAAATTATATTTTTTTAATAAATTTAATAATTTAGGAACGCCGAACTGAATTCCTTTATCCGATTCTAAATCAACTCGCAAAGTAAATGTTTTTTTATTCATTGTAAGGCATCTAAATAAATCTTTTTTAATTCTTGATTTCTTTTTTTAATTGAAAATTTCCCTTCTTTTACTTCATATTTACAATTTTTAGACATATTTTCCCGTAATTTTTTATTTTCAATTAATTTTGAAGTTTTTTTAATTATCTTTTTAATTATTTCTTCTTCATTAGGGCCAATTATATTTGAATTAATAGGTTTTTTTCTAGGTATAATAAATCCGGTTTTACCTTCATCCACAATATCTTTTCTAGCAAATCCATCTACAGTTATTATAGGAAGGCCAAATGCTAAAGCTTCTATAAAAGGAAAACCAAAAGTATCGCTATATCCAGGACATACATATATATCTGAAGAAGGCAAAATTTTCTTTATAATTTTTTCATAAGGAATTAAACCAAAAAATTTTATTTTCGTATTTTTTTCGTATTTTTTTCGTATTTCTTCAGGAACAGGAGAAATCATAAATGCTTCAACATTAGGATACTTTTTTGTTAATTTGTCAAAAGCTTCTAAAGTATGTAATCCACCTTTTCTTCTAAAATATCTCCCAATAAATAATAATCTAATTTTTTTCTTTTTTCTTTTCTGAAATTTTGGAAAAGGTATAGCATGAGAAACAATCTCCACTTTATTTTTAATTTCAGGATATTTAATAAGAAGTTCTTTTTTAGCACTTTCTGTCCAGGTAATTATTTTTTTGCAATTTTGCTTTTTTAAAATTTTTAAAACTTTTTCTCGCCCCTCTCCTTTTCCGTGATCAGAAATTAACATCTGCCAAGAAGATTCAAAGTCAGCAACCCAGGGGGAGTTATTAAAACTTAAACAATGTGCACAATGGATTAAATCAAATTTTTGATCTGTAGGAGTTTTTCGAATATTTAAGATGGCTAATTTTGATTTATGGGTAAAGTTCCTCAAAATCCTTTTTAAGAAATTAATAAATAACATTTGATTTTTATTTATGATCATTCCTTGTTTCTTCTCATTAATATAACTTATCCCTTTTGGAGGAGATTCGATAAGAGATTTATAATATTGAGAATCAGAAACTTTCCAAGGATATTGTATATAAACACGAATTTTTTTCATAGTAATAAATAAAAAACTAAAATGAATATAAAAAGTTAATGAATTATCATTCTATAACCAAATCTAACGAAAAGTATAAATAACTTCAAAATACTATCTTTTTAATGGGATTTGAAGAAAATAAAATAAAATATGTAAGAGAAGTTAAAACAGGTTTTTTTAAAAAAATAAAAAATAGGGTCTGGTATCTCTTGGGGTATTTTGGTCCAGGAAATAGTTTAAGGATTTTAGCAAATAGAAAAAGGGGGGTAAATATTGGAAAAAATGTATTTATTGATGCATTTGTTCATATAGATACTGTAGTTCCATATTTAGTAACAATAGAAGATTATGTTAAATTATCTGTCGGTGTTAAAATTTTTGCGCATAATTCTGTGTTTCAAGATATAAATTTTAAAGATCCAATAATTTTATCTCCAGTATTAATAAAAAAAAGAGCACAATTAGCACCAAATGTGATAGTATTAGAGGGTGTAACCATAGGTGAAAAATCAATAATTGGAACTTCTGCAGTTGTTAATAAAGATATTCCTGATGAAGTGATTGCAGTTGGAATTCCAGCAAAAGTAATAAAAAGTTACAAGGAAGCTAGAAAATTAACTTTTCAAAAATGAAGAATTTTCTTAAAATAAATAAAAATAATTCAATTAAAATAATTCAATACAGATTCTCGTTTATCTTTTATTTCTAAATTTCTTAATTTTAAGGGATCTAACTTGTTAATAATTTTTTTCAAAGAAGAATTTACAAGGGGCATTTTTTCAATATTTTTACTAATTTTAAATTCAAATTCAGTATTTTTTTTAATGTCCTCAATAGTTGAAAAGGGGTTTATTTTAGTTAAAATTATTTCTTTATTTATAAATTCAAAAATACATAAATTTGTAATTATTTTTTTTGGTCCATTCCCCTTGTCCCATCCACTTGCAGTTATAAAGTCAACTTTTTTAACAAATGTTTTCAAATTATGGTTTGGGACATATAATATTATATTTTTTGCAAAAGTCATTACATCATCTAAACCCATCCCCCCTGGCAACCTAATTTTTGGATTTGAATAATCGCCTATTACAGTATTATTCATATTACCAAATTTATCTACTTGGGCAGGTCTTAAAAATTCTAAATCTAGTTTATTTGTTTGTAATATATCTAAAAAACCAGATAATCCAAGATAAGACTCTCCTTTAGAATAATTTTTAAAACAAAATGTAGAAGGCATTTTTGCAATCATTTTGGGATTCGAAATAAATCCCCCAATTAAATTAATTTTTTTAGATTTCATTGCCAATAAAGTAGCCACCATTGGGATAAATGTAGCTGTTCCTTGAACAACTGTCATATTCTCTTCAATTTCTTTTGCAAGATTTAAAATTAAAAAATCAGAAATTTCAAAACTATTTTCAAAGTCTTTTTTCATTTTTAAGATATTTTATCAATTTTTTAATATCAGGATCATAATACCCTTTACATCCAGTGGGGGCTGCCCCTTTTTTAGATATAATAATGTAATCTACAAAATTTTTTGAGATACTTACTTGATTAGGTTTTATTTTACCTATTTTTTCAACACTAACTATTGTTATTTTAGATGCTTGGGCCATCTCTTTTTCAGAAAAATCAGGTTCATCAATCAAAATATTTCCCTCTTTATCTGCTTTTTGTGCGTGAATAATACAAATGTCTGGATTTATTGCTTGGATTGCAATAGAAATAGCTTCTGTAAAAGGGTCTTTAATTTTTTTACAAGAAAGATTAATCTTTGAAATATCAGAATTCACTAAAGATTTTGTAGGAATAAAAGGGGCACCAATTGAACCTGCTTTAAGCCGAAAATAATATAAAATTTCAGTCAAATCTTCAAAAATAATCTTTTTTGATTCTATAGCTTTTCTAGTTAAAGAAGAGACTCCCAACCCTTCATAACCAACGTATGCTGCAGAAATCTTTTTTAATTTATTTGCTTCAACAAGTAAATCAACATCTAAAGAACCTGCAAGTAAAAATAATGATAAATTTTTTATTTGGCTTTTTGCAATTTCATTTATAATAGAAATTGGTTTTCTATTAATTGTGAACCCCCCTATTGCAATGGTTGAATTAGATTTAATTATTTTTGCAATTTCATTAATATTAATTATTTTCATTTTAATTTTTCCTTATTTTTTTCAATCAAATCTTTCATGTATTCTGTAAAAGGAATATCAAATTTTATGTTTTCTTCTAATTCTAGGATCCCTTGTTCACCAATATGATATGCAAATTGATACAGAGTTAGTCCACTAGGGGTGTGTTTTCTCATTTTTGCTTCAATAATAAAACCCAAAGTTTTAAACATTTTTTTAACGGCATCGTTTTCTCCAACTAAACTATCTGTAAATTTTATTCTTCCCTCCATCTGAAATAGTTTTATTGCAGATTTATACAAAATTTTTCCAATTCCCTGCCCTCTATAATCTGGTAAAACAGCAACTTTGCCACCTTTTCCAATATGAGATTGTGGGCGATGTAATTTTAAAGCACCAACAATTTTATGATCGATTTCAACTACAATTAAAGAAATTTTACCTTTTCTATTATCTTTTATGCATTTTCTTATTTCTTCTGTATCTGTATAAGGTAACCACCTTCCTCCAGAAGAATAAACTTTTAAAATTTCCTCTTCTTCATTTAATTTAGCAATTCTAACTATTTTATCCATTTTAATTAATCCCTAAAAGAAGGTTATAGGTTTTTAATAGTTTTTCAAAATCATCTTTCCAATCAAATCTCATATTATAGCTATTTTGACCCATTTTTTCCTGCATTTTTTTATTATTAAGTATTTTTATTAAAGCATTTGAAATATCATTTGCATTATGTTTTACAATAAATCCATTTTTTCCATGTTGTATATATCTTTTCATTATTTCCAAATCTGTTGCAACAATAGGTAATCCTGCAGAGAGATATTCATATAATTTATCAGGATCTGCAGTTTTTGTTAATAATGTGGGCTTATGGCAAATAATTCCAATATCTGTAGAGCATACAAATGAAGCATATTTTTCTTCAGAAAACCAATCTTCAATAAAGATTATATTCTTAGTAGTATGATCTTTATTAATTTTTTTAAGTAGATTGTTATAAAATTCTTTTTCTTTTATTTCTTCAGCAATTTTAATGATAAATAATGCTTTTGGAACTTTTTTTAAAACTAAAGGAACAGAATCAATCAATAAATCTACTCCAAAATAAGGGACAATGCACCCTGTAAACAGAACAACTTTTTTGCCTTGCCAACCAAATCTTTTTTTATTTTTGTTGTTAGGATTAAAAAATTTAGCATTTGCAATTGCAGCTGAATTTGTTATCATTGTAAATTTAGAATCTTTTATGTTATATTTTTTACTAAGAAGTTTTTTTTGTGGAGCACTAACAATTACAATATGGTTTATAAAATGAAGTGAGATTCTTTCAAATAAATGAAATATTTTTATTTTTATTCTTTTACTTAAAGAAATTTTTTCATTTAAACCAATAGTAGATTCTCCGCTCCATGGATCATGGTAATCTAATACAATTTTTCCATTAACCCCTCTTAATTTAGCTATAAATGCAGGAATTAAAGCAGAATGTCTATGACAATGTAAAATATCAATTTTGTTATGGGCATTTATCATTTTTAATTTTTTTGAACCCTGTAACCCAAAATCTATTATATCTTTAAAACTAATTTCATTAGAAGGTTGGCTATTAAGTTTACCCTTTTTTTTAATGATAATTGTTTCAAAATTTTCTGTATATTTTTTTGTTTCTTTTCTTTTTCCATATAATAATCTAATCACATTAAAATTATTTTTATCTAAATCTCTACACATTTGAACAATTCTAGGTGCTTCTTGAAAATCCCGTGCAAAAATTTGAACTATTGTTTTTTTCTTATTTTTCATTTTAATAAATTAACTATTTTTCTACTTAAGTTTTTCTCCCCATAGGGATTTTTGAAAGGTTTAATAATAATTTTATTACTTTCTATTTTTTTTATAATATTTTTAGAATAATTAACATCTAATTTAGTTAAAAAATTAATTCCAGTGTCTATCCCTTCTTGCCGTTCGGTAAATTTTCTTAAAATCAAGCAGGGTTTTTTAAAAAGAAGACTTTCTTCTTGAATACTCCCGCCATCTGTAAGAAGATATTTACAATTAGCAAGTAAGAAAATAAATTTAAAATATCCTTCAAGAGGAATTATTTTAAGATTTTTCATTTTTTCTAAATCTTTCATTAATCCATATTTTTTCAAAGAATTATAAGTTGTATCATGAATTGGCCAGATTGCATTAATTTTAATATTTTTAATAATTTCAGCAATAGCATTCATTCTTTTTCCATTTCTTAAATTTTCAAAACGATGGACATTGATAAGTGCATAGGGGTAACTTAATTTTGTAAACATTTTTTTAGATTTATTATAAGCAATTATAGAAGAATCTATTCCAGTATTTCCAACATTGATTATTTTACCTTCTGCAAAATGAAGTTCTTTTTTTAAATTATTTTTGCTTTTGTTTGAAACTGCGAGTAATATATCTGAAAATTTATCTACAATTTGTCTTGTAAATTCTTCTGGAAATGGTTCAAGTAAAGAACCACTTCTTAAACCAGATTCAAGATGAACTGTTTTCCATTTTTTAAAAGGATTTAATACCCATGTAGAAGCACCAATAGCCATTGCAGTATTCATAGTATCTCCATGGAATAAAACATAAGAAGGATTTAATTTTTTTAATATTTTTCTTATTTCAAACATATTTTTCCAAGCCCATTTAAATGCCCCTGTACTAATTTTAGCATTAAATTTTGTTCCTTTTTTTAAATTAGGTGCTTCACTTAATACATAATCCGGATTCTTAATCCCAAATTCCTTGCAAGCTTCTTTAAAAGGATGTTGGCCAGTATGAATAAACCAATAATCTTTTTTTTGTTTTTGTAATTCTAACATAATTGGCATACATTTTATTAATTCTGCCTTTGTTCCAATAACAATTGCTATTTTATTTAAAATCATAATTATGCATATATATCTTTATTATTAAAGTTTATGAAAGCAATTTATATTTAAAAAAGAAGAGAGTTAAAATATAGAAAAGACTTTCTAAATATTTATAAGGGAATAATTCTTTTTTTTAAAATGAAAAAAGCTTTGATTACAGGAATTACAGGTCAAGATGGAAGTTATTTAGCAGAATTTCTTCTCACTAAAGGTTATGAAGTTTATGGGATGTATAGGAGATCAAGTGGAGATCATTATGATCATAGAATTGCACATTTAAAAGGAAAAATTAAATTTGTTTGTGCAGATTTAACAGATTTTTATTCATTAGCCAAAATAATAAAAGAAATAAAACCAGATGAAATTTATAATTTAGCTGCACAGTCCCAAGTTAGATTATCTTTTGATCAACCCTATTTAACAAATGAAGTAAACTGGTTAGGTGTTGAAAGATTATTAGATTTAATAAAAGAATATGTGCCTCATGCAAAATTTTACCAAGCATCTACAAGCGAACTTTTTGGAAAAGCTTTAGAAACACCTCAAAATGAAAAAACATCATTTAATCCAGTTAGTCCATATGCAAAAGCAAAATTAAAAGCACATATGGCTGTAAAAAGAGAAAGAGAAAAAGGATTATTTGCATGTGGGGGAATTTTATTTAATCATGAATCTCCTAGAAGGGGCATTGAATTTGTAACAAGAAAATTTACAGACGGTATTGTTAGAATAAAATTAGGTCTTCCTCAAAGAGAAACAGGGAAAGATTACTTAGAAATGGGAAATTTAGAATCTAAAAGGGATTGGGGGTATGCTAAAGATTATGTTGAACTAATGTGGTTGATGTTACAACAAGAAAAAGCAGATGATTTTGTAATTGCAACAGGAGAAAATCATTCTATAAGAGAATTTATTGAAATGGCGGCAGAATGTGTGGGAATTAAAATTAATTGGAAAGGTGAAGGTATAAATGAAGAAGGTTATGATCAAAATGGAAAACTTATAATAAAAATTAACCCTCATTTTTTTAGACCAATGGAAGTTAATGAATTATTAGGAGATTCTACAAAAGCAAGAAATATTTTAGGGTGGGAACCCAAAACAAAATTAAAAGATTTAGTAAAATTAATGATAGAAAAAGATTTAGAAAGATTATCTTAATTTAAAAATTAATTAGAAATAAATTGAAGATCATCAAATTCTGCCCAATCTCCGTTTGTTCTTAAAAATTCTTCTTTTTCTAAAATGTTTTCAGGGTATTTAACTTCCCAAATTTTGATAGGTCCCTGAAAGCCATTATAATAAACAAATTCCCCTAAACTTGCACCTTGAGAATTAAAATAACTTACAATTTGTGCTTGTTCAGAATGACTTAATTTAATAGTATCATATTTGTTAAAAGGATCATTTAATAAGTATAATTGAGCAAATAAGCTTTCTGAAACTTTTGGAGAAAGATAAATTGCCACACCTAATTCCTCAATTTTTGCACCTTGGCTATTTTGAATAACTTTTGGGATAATTTTTATTGTTGCATTTAAGCCCCCTTTGAAATCAACGAGTTCCCCCTTTATTTCAACAAATCTAATTGGGATTAAAATTTGCTGGTTATTGTAAACAAAAATTCCTTTTGGTTGAAGAAGAGAGTTGTCTCTTTCCTCTAAAATTAAACCTCCAATAAAAGATTTTTCATAAGGCAAAAATATCTTGCTTTCGTTTTCTCCATAGACTATGTCCTCGTCAACAAAAGTTCCTCCCTGATAAAATCTTACTAAACCTTCTTTTGTTTCTTGACTTTGGGCATCATTTACTAACATAATTGGTATTTGAGAATATCTATCTTCACCATCCTCCCCACTTCCAATTTTGCTATATGCAGGATATTTTCCTAAGTCAGTTGGGTCTATTAAAAGATAATCCACTTTGTTTGATTTCATAAAACTCAATGCTGTTTCTGGAAAAGGTGTTGTTAAAATATAACGCCCAATTAAATGATTTCTAAATTCTCCTTGAAAATGTCCTCCGTCGGCTAATGTAGGCCTTTTTCCCAAATATTCTACCCAATAACCATAATCCCACCAATGAACAAAGATACTCCTCGGGGGGGTGTTTTCTCGAACCCATTCCATTGCATTTTGCCATTGATAGTTTGCAGAAGGCCCTGTATATTTTGCTTGATTAAAACTAGAAGTGAAAAATCCAAATGAAAAATAAATAGAACCAATAACTGCAAAAAGAATTATCAAAAGCAAAAGAATTTTTATGAGTTCTTCTTTACTTTTTTTAAAATATTCAAATGTTTTAATTACAAAGAAACTAGATAAAAAACAAAAGAAAGGAGCTAGCACAAAAAAGAATCTTACTGCAGATCGCCCAGAAATAATCATTAGAAAAGACCAAGAAGCAATAAGAACAATTTTAGAATTTAAATTTATTTCCTTTGTAAAATAGAACTTCACAAAAAAGTAACCAAAAAAAAGTAACCCAAAAATGTAAATCCCCTGACTAATAAAATTTGTTCCATTTAATAAAGAACTTGCAGAAACTCTACTAAAAATAATCCCAGAAACTAAAATAATCCAAGAAAGAAATAAAATTACTTTTTCCTTTTTCCCTTTTATGCCTTTACTCATTTCAAAACCAACAAAAAGAAGACCTAAAAGAAACATCCAAAAAAAGAATTTTCCTGTTTGTCCAATCCAGTCCATCAAATATGGTTGAGCATTTTCAGCAACAGTTAATCCAACTTTCCCTAAACCAAAAGGATGCAATAAACTATCCCAAATTCCAGTTATTAAAGATAATGGATTCTTCCCAAGGAAAAGCAACCCAATAATTCCCAAAATTAAAGAAACAAAAAAACTATAAACTTGCCGAAAATTTGTTTTTATACTTTTAAAAATTTTCTTTTTTCTTTCTAAAAAGAAATCAATTAAGATAAAAACTAAAACAAAGAGTCCAAATAATCCATAAATGCTATAAAGGAATTTGTTAATGAATGTAAAAGCACCATAACCTAAAATTTTTCCAGAAATTATTGTAGAAATAATCCACGTGGCATAAAATAAAATTAATTTTGGCATGGAAGTTGTTTCTTTATTTTTTTGAAATTGAATTAACCAAAATATAAAAAAACAAAGAGGAATAATCATAAAAAGAAAATTAGAAATCCCCCCCCAACCGGCCATAGTAAAAGCGGTTAAAAATCCTGTGCCAAAACCAAATAAAATTGTTTTAAAAATTTCTTTGTTCTTTAATTTATTATTTGTTTCAAGATAATTCAAAGAAATTGCGTAAACAAGAAGCGTTAAAAAAAATCCAATCATTCCTATTGATTCATGATCAGAGAAACCAGCCATTGTTCTATATAAATAAGAAGGGATTACTGTTAAAAAAAAACTTCCTAATAAAGCAGTTGATTTGGATTTTGTTAAAAAATAAACTAAAAAGAAAAAAGCAATTATTCCTAATATAAAAAAGATAACCGGAGAAAGAACATCAATATATTGCAAAGTGTAATTTCCAAATAGATTTGAAATTTTATATAAAATTACTATAGCTTGGGGAAGAATCTCTGGGATGAAGTTTACACCTCCTTCTAATATTCTTAAATTATCAAACTCAGGTAGAACGCCACTATTATTATGTAAAGTTTCAGAAACCCTTAAAAAATAAAAAGGATCTAATGCAAGAGGAATGTATTCTCCAGTTGTAGAATCTTTTAATAAAGGAAGATTTTGAACACGAATCCAAGTTCCTAAAACAATTATTGCAAGAAGTGCAATTATCACCAAAATGTTTTGAACTTTTTTTTGTTTTAAAAATAAACTAGTTTTTTTCCAAAACTTTTTTGCATCTTCTTTTAAATTTATTTCTTCTTCAACCATGTTTCAACAAAAGAAACTTTATTTAAAAGCTTTTTACTCTTAGAAGAATATTAAAAATCCAAGAACTATTATTAAAATTTGAAATAAATTTATAATTTTAACAACATCTTTTTCATAAACTTTTTTCTTAAACTTGCTTAAAATAAATATTGATAAGTGTGTTAATCCATAAACTTTTCCATACAATAGTTTTAAACTTTCGTCTTCTTGAGGTTTTCCAAATGATTGTGGAAGACCGCCACGGATTTTTAAAATTGTTTCAATTATATAAGGAATAAAAAAGAACAAAACTATTTTTTCAATACTTCCTAAAATTGCAATCCCTGCAATTAATGCTCCAATAGAATAAGTCATTACATTTCCTGGGAAAACTTTTGCAGGATTTTTGTTAAAAATATAAAAAGCAAGTAAGGGGGCAACCATACAAAGTGCTACAACACTAAGCCAAGAATTTCCTGTCAAGTAAGTTACAATTGAAATTGCAGTTAAAAGGATTATTCCTTGGCTTGCTTCAAGTCCATTAAATCCTGCTAAAAAATTAAAAGTTGTGGTTGCACCTATTATTCCAAGTGGAATAATAATTAAAGGATAAAGAAGCCCAAAATTAATTCCTGCCATTGTTGGTTCTCCTGCATTAATTACCATTAATGGAATTGCAGCAAATAAAACCAAAATAATTCTTGATCTTGCAGATAAACCCCCATGTCTCCACCCAAATAAATCATCAATTAATCCTGTTAACCCCACAAATAAAACAGAAACCAATAGAGCAAAAATTTCAACAAGAATTGTGTTTGTATGAATATAAAAAGTTTTAATTGCAACATAAACCAAAACTCCAATTAAAAATCCAAATAAAACCATTAAACCTCCTGATCCTGCAATTTTCTCGTCTTTGTTAAATTTATTCATATCTTCCCAAACCAATCCAATTTGCTTTGCTTTTTTAATCCAAAAAGGCATTAACAAAAACGTGCAGAAAAATCCAAGAAAAACTGTTGCTAAAAGAATAGGTTCCATAAAATACATTATTGAAGAACTTTTTTAAAGTTAATCTATTTTTAATCTATTAAAATAAAAGTGGCGTAAAATAAACTTCAACAATTGCAGCAAAAATTAAAATCAAAATTGATAAAAAAAGAAGAACAACAACATGTTCAAGAACTCTTAAGGATTTTTTTCCATTAATTCTATTTCTTAAAACATCTACTCCAAACATGCCTCCTGCAAGAGCTGTTAAAAAATATGCAGCAATTTCAGGAAATCCATGAATCATATATCTTGCAAGCCCTAAGGGGATTTGAGAAACACTATATTTTGAAAAAATTCCAATCGCAGCTGCAATCACACTTGCATTCCAAGCTAAAACAAAAATTGCACCTGCTCCAAAAATCAATGAAAAGATTAAAGTGAAAATCATCACATAAATATTATTTTGAAGTATTGAGAAAAATCGAACAACTTTTATTGTTGAACCTGTTGTGCCCACCATGTTTCCCGAAAAACTATAACTTGAAACACAATTTTCAAAAGAACCAGGGCTGTTGATTGCACAATATGTTTCTATTTGGGCATTTAATAAATTCGGGTCTTGTAATACAATGTTCCAAAATGAAAATGCAATAATAAATCCTAAAAATAACCACATAAAAGAATAAAGTGCGTTTTTGTGAACTTTCCAAACTTTAAAAAAACCTTCAATATGTTCATCATTATCTTCTTCTCTTTTAATTATAAAATACATAAAGGGTAAAGAAAACATAACACAAAAAGTTATTACAATCATTCCTGAATATTCATATAAGACGCTGTCCCCACTGAAAAACCATTTTACAAGTAAGAGAGATAATGAAGCATAAAGTAGACCAACGAAAAACATTTTCCAAGGTCCTTTTGCATCTCTTTTTGGGTTTATCAAGGACTCAATCATACCTTTATTAAAAAAAGAGAATTTTTAAACTTTCTTGAATATTCAATAATATGAATAAACAAAAAGAAATTGATAAAATCGTTAAAGACATAAAAGAAGTGAAAATTCAAGGTGCTAGAAACATTGCAAAAAAAGCACTTAAAGCATATTTTTTAATTCCAACAAAAAAATCAAAAAAAATTCTTTTGAAATCTCGTCCAACAGAACCAATGCTTTGGAATGTTTTAAAAAAAGCAGAAAAGGTTTCAGAAAAAGAAATTTTAAAACATTTTGATTTTGCACAAAATGAAATTAACAAGAATGTTTTAAAATTAATTAAAAAAAATTCTGTGATTTTTACACATTGTCATTCAACAAGTATTATTAATGCTTTAATTTTTGCAAAAAGAAAAGGAAAAAAATTTGAAGTTTACAATACAGAAACCAGGCCCTTATTTCAGGGACGGCAAACTGCAAAAGAATTGAAAAGAGCAAAAATAAAAGTTACAATGTTTGTTGATTCTGCTGTTGGTGTTGCATTGTCAAAAGAACAAGGAACAGAAAAACCAGATTTGGTTCTGCTTGGTGCAGATGCTTTAACAAAAAAAGGAGTTATTAATAAAATTGGAAGTGAAGTTATTTGCCAGATTGCGAAAAACCAAGAAATTCCTGTTTATATTGTCGCTGATTCATGGAAATTTACAAAAGCAAAAGTTCCACATGAACAAAGAAAACTTAATGAAGTTTGGGACCAAGCACCTAAAAAAATTAAGATACAAAACCCTGCTTTTGAGTTCATCCCTAAAAAATATCTTGCAGGAATTGTAAGTGAATTTGGAATTCAAAGTTATGAAGGGTTTTTGAGGAAGGTTAGGAAATAGGAAGATTTAAATAGAGCTTACCATTATTTATGTGTATGGATATTAGTAAGGAAGATTTGTTAAGAATTAATCAAGGGTTTGGGGGAAATCTTAGAAGTGATTCCAGTTTGGACTTTGCTTTTGATAAAATTGAAGATAGTAACATCGGGGATTATAAACAATTAGCTTATTTATTAAGAGCAATTTTGGTTGATCATCCTTTTTCAGATGGAAACAAACGAACTGCAATGTTTTTAACATTTGCTTTTGCAAAAGAAAAAGATAAAAGAGTAGATAGAGATCTGTTAATACATCATATAACTTCTATAGCAAAGAAGAATATTTCTGAGATAAGAAATATTGAACGGAGATTAAAAAATGCAATTAAATAAAATAAAACAAATATTAAAAGAAAACAAAGAAGCTTTTGAAATTCTTGAAAATTATGACAAGACCCAAGAGCTTCCTTTTCAGAGAAAAAGAATTGACATAACTTTATCAGTTGGAACTATTAATAAATTAAAAGAAATAAAACAAAGAACAGGAAAACCTATTTCAAGAATTATTGAAGAAAAGTTTGAGTGAATTTGAAATTCAAAGTTATGAAGGATTTTTGAGGAAGGTTAGATA
>Ga0265596_1000271_pt1 | contig 34537 bp, 28 predicted proteins | sample saktaG_FD_190143 | JGI IMG/M metagenome (GOLD analysis project Ga0265596, IMG submission 190143) | Saline water microbial communities from Sakinaw Lake, British Columbia, Canada - sak_2013_06_06_60m | ecosystem: Environmental > Aquatic > Non-marine Saline and Alkaline > Saline ...
AATTGACTCCGACAATGAACGTCTTCAAAATAAACTATCTGATTAAACACGGCTTTCTTCCGGTTATTTTTATTTGCCTTGGACTATTGCTTCACAGTTGTTCGGTAATCCAAAACATTTCCCGAAAACCCAAATCGTCTGTACTACCACGGCCGGCTTCCGTTCCGTCACTTCTGCAATCAATTGATCTGTTAACATTCAATGCCCGGATTGTGATCCAATCGCCCGATGGAGACATAACATTAACCGCACAAATATCCTATTCCGGTGCCGATACCATCACGATCCGATTAAAAGACCCGCTGAAACGGCAACTTGCGACATTAACGATTACCCGAACTGACTATAATCTGTGGCTGCAACGGGAAAACCGGTACCTGTCCGGCTTGGAATTACCAACCCGCATCGGGAATTATTCCATTCCTCAGCTACCACTCAAAGATATTGTTGAAATATTAATCGGGCAGGTTGATTCAAAAAACGGACAGTTCAATTTAGTATACGACCGATTGCACCGACTGAGCCGAATTTCAAAGAAAACCAAACCGGATTTAATCGTTACATACAAAGACTGGAACCCAATTGAAACCTATTACTGGGTACCCACTTTGATTGAGTTGGTTAGCGACCGGGATATAAAAATCACAATTCATTACTCCCAATTCCAGATCGAATTACGTAAATTAACCTGAAAATGAATTTTTAAAACGGAGCCGTTGTGGAAAAAAAAGGTCAGACAAATTTAATTTCGGTGGTTGTTCCGGTATATAACGAAGTCGATTCCATTCGGGAAATGTGCAGCAATATTCAGACGGCTTTAAAGAAAAGCACTTACGATTTTGAAATCATTCTGGTTGACGACGGCAGCCGGGATGGATCGTATCCGGTTGAGCAGGAACTAGTGGCGAAAAATCAAGAAATTTCACTGATTCGATTTAATCGGAATCTCGGTAAGGCTGCCGCATTAAACGAAGGATTTGCCGTTGCCAAAGGCGAATTTGTTGCTACAATTGACGCTGACCTGCAGGACGACCCGGAAGCGATACCGCAAATGGCCGATTTCATAAAAGACAGCGATTTCGACTTGATTTCCGGCTGGAAACAGGATCGTAAAGACCGGTTTATCAAAAAGCACACATCGAAAATCTATAATTTTTTCAGCCGCCTGATGACCGGCGTAAAACTTCACGATATGAACAACGGTCTAAAAGTATATAAAACTGAAGTGGTGAAAAACATCACTGTATACGGTGAAATGCATCGTTTTATTCCAGTATTGGCCAAGATCAACGGGTTTAAAAGCGGCGAAATGAAAGTCAAACATTTTCCACGAAAATATGGAAAAACCAAGTATGGTGCCAGCCGGTTTTATAAGGGATTTCTGGATCTGTTGACCATTCTCTTTACCATGAAATTCATGAAGCGGCCGATGCATTTCTTCGGCCTTTGGGGATTACTTTTTGCCATTGTCGGAATTGCATCTGAAATCTATCTCCTGATATTGAAATACGCCTTTGGCCACCCCTTCCGGAATCATGTTGCTCTGTTGATGTTGGGTGTTTTATTAATTATCTTCGGAATGCAGTTTTTCTCGCTGGGCCTAATCAGTGAAATGATTACCCGTCAAAAATATGAAAACCGATGAAAAAATATTTGTTCTCCATCATAGTACCCAGTTACAATCGTTCCGACGAGGTTGTGGATTTAATCCACTCCTTTAATACTCAGACATTTTCTCACGAGTGTTTCGAAGTGCTGCTGGTCGATGATGGTTCTACTGACAATACAGCCACGACTGTAGACAAATTGATAAAATCCTCTTCGTTCCGGATCCGATTTTTCCGACGCGATCATGAAGGCCCGGGACCGGCCCGTAATTATGGAATGAGCCAGGCTGAAGGTGACTATTTTCTGTTTATCGACTCTGACTGTATCGCCGATCCTAAATGGCTAGACCAGTTATCTGTAGCTATTGAAGCCGAAAAGCCTGATGCCTTTGGCGGACCCGATTCAGTGCTCGACAGTTTCACCCCATTACAAAAAGCCATCGATTTTGCAATGACCTCATTCCTGACTACCGGCGGTATGCGCGGTCATTCCAAAAAGAAACTGGCCAAATTCTATCCCCGCAGCTTCAACATGGGCATTCATCACAAAATCTATGAAACAATGGGCGGCATGGGCACACTTCGGCACGGGCAGGATTTGGAATTCAGCCGACGGATTGTCGCCAGTGGCGCCAAAGTGATATCCATTCCCAAAGCCATAGTTTATCATAAACGTCGGACCAGCCTGCTAAAATTCTTCCGCCAGATTTTCAACTGGGGTGTGGCCAGAATCAATTTAACTTTGATCGATAATGCCATCCTTGAACCGCTTCATTTCATTCCCACTATTGGCACAATTGGATATTTAGTGGTTCTGATACTGTCACCTGTCCATCCGTATATATTCTATTTCTGGTTATTTGGATCAGCCTTGGTGTTCGGATTATTGACCGTGATATTTTTCAGTTCACTAAATCGTTACAAGGATCTTCGCGCCGCCATGTTGGCCCCAATCGTTTCGCTGATCCAGATTTTCGCCTATGGATTTGGATTTAGCATCGGCTTCTGGAAGCGTGTCATTCGAAAGAATAAAGAATACACTGGTTTTGTAAAGAAATATTATCAATGACAGTAGCTCTCAAGAAAAAAGTCCTGATTATTACCTACTATTGGCCGCCGGCAGGCGGACCTGGAGTTCAACGAGTGTTGAAATTTGCAAAGTATCTCCCCCAATTTGGCTGGCAACCGATTATTCTGACAGTGGAGGACGGAGAATATCCAGCTGTCGATGAAAGCCTTATTAATGATATTCATCCAGACTGTATCATTTTTAAAACAAAATCACTCGAACCAAATAGTATTTATAAAAAATTTACTGGTCTACCATTAAATACTTCCATTCCGGTTGCTGTTTTATCTGAAAAAAATCTAAATTGGAAAAAGCGATTTGCTCATTGGATTCGTTTAAATTTATTTATACCTGATGCAAAAATTGGCTGGATTCCATTTGCAGTGCATAGAGGAAAAAAAATAATTAAAAATTTAAATCCAGAAGTAATATTTTCATCTTCGCCTCCTCCAACGGTTCATCTAATTGCAAAAAAACTGTCGAAATGGAGTCATAAAAAATGGATCGCAGATTTCCGTGATCCTTGGACCGATATTCACTACTACGAAGATAGTCCTCGTAACTATTTTTCTGATAGAATGGACAATAAATTAGAAAGGAGTGTATTATATTTTGCTAATGTCGTCAGCTGTATAAGCCAAATGGACATAGAGATGGATTTTAGTAGAAAAATCAATCTTTCGAAATGTATTAATATTCCCAACGGATTTGATGAAGAAGATTTCAGTTTGCTTCCAGCAAATATCGAACCCAAACAGAAAAAATTTAATCTACTTCATTTGGGCACTGTAAATAAAGAAAGGATTCCACTTAATTTATTTAAAAGTATTCATAATTTGTATCGAAAAGGTGTCCTTTCACCAGAGAATTTTAAGTTAACATTCATTGGCAAAACCGAGCCATGTATCACTGATAGTGTCATACAATTTAATATCTTGGATATGGTGGAATTTATCTCTTACCTTCCTCACCACAAAGCAATCCAGAAAAGCCAAAGCGCCACCGTAATGTTACTTCTTATAACCCAATCAGATAAAAACATCCGGATTTTGCCAGGTAAAACATTTGAATATCTTCGGCTGGGTAAAAAGATCTTGGGGCTTGGACCAGAAAACGGCGAAGTTGCTCGAATACTTTCAAACTCTAAAAGTGGCAAGATTATTAATTATCATAATAGTGATAAAATTGAATCCGAATTAAAAGAATTATTTCTAAAATGGCAAAATAAAACATTATTTTATTCTCCCGACTTAAAAACAGTTGAATTATACACCCGTAAAAATCTAACAAAACAACTTGTCCGGGTTTTCGAAGAGTTGGAACAATATAATGCTGCATAAATGGAATAAATGTTTATATTGGATACTAATTGTACTGATGGTAATATGTATTTATTTATTTTTATTATTTCCTAATATTGAAAAGGATTTTCGTTCTGAACCTATCACAATTGACACCCAAAGGTGGAATTCCAGTGACACATTAAGCTATTATTTCATAGAATATACTAAAATACATACTCTTGATTGGTTGTTAAGTCATACAAAAGATTCCATTTTCGTTGTTAATTATTTAAACCGCCAGCAAAATTCAGTAACATTGAAAAATCCAAAAGAATATTTAATACATTTCACCAATAATTTTACGACGTTGACAATGTTTTGCTTTAGTGATTATCTAAAAACTGGTGATTCGGCATATCTAGAGCTGTTTCTTAAAAATGTGCGGTGGATGACTGACAATATTACGATAATCTCCGATACAGTCGGAATTTGGCAAAACAATGATATTATATATGATAAATATACCTTGGATTTCGGCTGGGCTTCTTCATATTCTCAAGGAATCGGGCTATCAGTGATTTGCCGTGCATATCAATTAACCAAACAGGAAAAATATTTACAGATTGCAGAGAAAGTACTTAATTCTTTTAATTTGGATTATAAAAATGGTGGAATTCTTGACATTGATAGGAATGGAAATCATTGGTATCTTGAATATCCTGCAAATCCACCGGCTTATGTTCTGAATGGTATGATTTATGGGGTTTTCGGAATATATGATTATTGGCGATTGACGGGTTCTCCAAAAGCCAACCGGTACTTCCAACGAGGAATTCAAACATTAGAAAATAATTTGCCCAGATACGATAAGGGATATTGGTCCGCTTATGATTTGTTGTTCAACCAATATTGTGCTGGTTATAATTATCATAAAAATGTTCATATCTCTCAACTTGACGTACTATATCAAATCAGTAATAATTCTATTTTTGATAAATACCAAAGAAAATTTGACAGATATCTAAATGAGCCGTATCTTAGCATTTTCAAATTGAAATTTACACTAGACGCAGTATCTCGGCGATTGACATATAAAAATCCTTTGAAGAAATACAAAAAACAACGATTCCGATGAGATCAATTAAAAATAAATATCTCTTTTTTCTACTTCGTATCATGAAAGATATTTTTAATCCAATTAAATATAAAATATCCAGTGACTTGCATTCGAATAATTTAGGTGAATACTATTTCTTATTTTATGAAAAAAACCTTGAAAACCAAAAAGGAGGTCAGAAAAGTATAATATATGATAATGATGGTATCCCGATAAATCCAACATATATTGATGTGATCGATAAGCCTTTTGTCTACTTTCCAATTACAATCGGACAAGTCGGACTTGCTGTATTTCACACATATCTTCAATTAAAATACGATCATGACAAACAACGATTTTTAAAATTTGTCAATTGGTTTCGGGACCATGCGGAAATCACTGAAAAACTTGGCGCACGATGGCTGACCAATGTTTCGTTGCCACAGTATCATAACCCCGGTCCCTGGCAATCCGCTTTCACTCAAAGTCGGGCTATTTCGATCCTATTAAGAGGATACCAGTTGACAGGCAATAAAGATTTGGCAATTCTATCAGAAAAAGCGCTGATACCATTCACAGTTCCTGTTTCTGAAGGTGGTGTCACGTCTTTGACACATTGGGGACCCTTTTACGAGGAATATACCGCAAAATCAGCTACTCTTGTTTTAAACGGAATGATATTTTCATTATGTGGATTATACGATTTTATACGAGTTTTTCCCGGACATAAGTTAGCTCGCAAACTTTATGACGATGGTATAGAAACATTAATCAACTCTCTCAATGAATTCGATATGGGGTATTGGTCCAAGTACAATCTCTGTTCCGCATCATGGTATCCCCATGTTGATCCCGCAACCGTAACATATCAGCACTTACATATCGCTCAATTAACGATGTTATATCAATTAACCGGAAATGAAAATTTTAGGAATTATGCCGAAAAATTTAAACGGCAATTAAGCTTTGTCAATTTAATACGTATGTACTGTGTCAAACTAGTGGCTTTAAAAAAACTGGGCAGATTATAAAAATGGCTGGCACCCTATTATTAATTTCAAAACATAAAGATCAATCTCTTTTTTCAAGAAAAAAAAGATCTTTGGAAAAATCCATTGAGCAGACAATCGGATCGTTTTTTACAAAGATTTTTTACCGGGAATTAAATCCCTTTTGTTTCCTTATTGAATTTCGGAAAAACAATCAGATTAAGTTTTTTCAAGATTCAGATGGTTCTTGGTTAAGTTATGAAGGAATTATTTTTGATCTCGATGATACAAAAATCCATACCGCTGAATCATTGATGGATTTATATTATAACCACGAGTGTAATTTCCCCAACTACATTGATGGTCACTTCGTAATTAAACTGTACGATGCAAAAAAAAACAGAATCTGGATAATTAATGACATCATTAAAAACAAGACGAATTATTTAACTGAATCCAATGATTTTATATTGTTTACGCCTTTTTTAATAACAACTGGAATTATTCATGAGCCAGTATTAGACCAAGAGGCTTTTAATGAATTTATGTGGCGGTATTATATACTATCCTTTCGAAGTTTACTAAAAGATGTCGAACGACTTCGACCTGCCAGCGTGTATGAATATAGAGACGGAAAAGTCCATTACAAAAGCTATTGGAATTGGCCACATCAATATACGCAGATGTCTTTCGAAAATGCTGTAGATAAAACAGTCACATCAATGCAGGAATCGGCTCGATTGATACACCAGACTATTGGCGCTCCCTGTATAGATTTCACAATGGGGCAGGACACACGTCAGGTAATATCAGCCTTTACAAGTCAAAATATTCCGTTTACTCCATCAACTTTTGGAAAAAGTAATTTCTATGAAGTCCAGAATGTCCAAAAAATATCTCAAAATAATGGTATTGTTAACCATAATAATATCCAAATTGAGCAACAATACTTAGATGACATATATGGTTATTTCAAAAAAGCAGTTTTACTATCAAACTGTGAAGAACCTGGTCATATAATATCACGAATAATGTACATGCGTGAAATCCAAAAAAAGATTGGAGATCCTATTATAAATGGTCAGGATGGTCATTTTTATAAAAACGGGCTCTGGGACGAGATGTACACCTTTAATTTTTATCGAGAGCCCGAGTCATTCAACATTGATATGTTTTTAAAACTCCGGGCCATGAGTAAAAAATATTCTGATAACATTTTCAATCCGGACTTTTTATCAGTCAAAGCAAATTCAAAAAATTACTTCTCGGAGATGATTCAACATTCTATCGGAAATCATCTTGACTCTCCAGTATCAATACAGGTAGATAAATTCGATTGTTTTCACTGGTTAAATTTCGATTATGTTGCGAACAGTGTATCAAATACAATCCACAACTCCATTTCGATGTTGTTATTGCGGCGCAACCTGGAACTGGCGCTACAGATCCCAGTAAAATGGAAATTTAATCTATCTAAATATCAACGGGCAATAGTACACCGGCTTGACCCCGGTCTGGCATCAGAAAAAACTGATTTCGGTGGCGTCACAATGACACCCAAAAATATTTTCACATATCCGCCATTTTTGTTACGATATTTCTATTTTCAGTCGGCTCGCTTCCGAAATAAATTAAAAACACGTTTAGGTATAAAAGTTATAACGCACATTCAAGAAGCCTGGGACTATTTACCGATTTACCAAAAGCTTTATACCAATACTGACATCAGGGAAAATTTAGATTATTTCAGCATGAATCTTGCACAAATTTTATCAAAGAAACGATGGCAGAAATATATTGAGAATACTGAAACCGAGGATTTTCAAAGAATTGATAATTATGATTTCCTGTTTAAAATTACCAGCATCGAGTATTTCTTGCAAACCGCGAAAAAATTCAGAGAAACAGTATGAGAATAGGAATGATCCTAGATCTCGATTTCCCCCCAGACATGCGGGTTGAAAACGAAGCCACAACCTTAGTTAATAACGGACATGACGTCTATATACTTTGCTATGATTATCATAACAACTTACCAAAATCCGATAAATATAAAGGAATCAATATTCACCGAATTGTGAAAACAAAAAAATGGGCCAATCGGGGACGTGGACTGATTAACACTCCGCTTGATTATTATAGTACTTTTTGGGCATCAAATATTAAGAGTTTTATAATCGAAAACAACGTTGATATTTTACATATTCATGATTTATACCTAGTTGGGGCCGGATTAAAAGTAAGGCAAAAATTTCACATTCCACTAGTCGCAGATTTACATGAAAACTATGTTGAAGGTTTAAAGCATTACAAATTTGCAAATACATTCCCGGGAAAATACATTATATCAATTCCAAAATGGGAAAAACGCGAAATCGAGTGGTGCCGGTCTGCTGATCACTTAATTACAGTTATTGATGAAGCCATCAATCGATATCAGAATTTGGGGATTCCTGACGAAAAGATTCATGTAGCTGCAAACTATGTCAATATTGAAGAATTGTTATCTCTGCCGATTGATGCCAAGATTAAGGAAAAATACAATAACCATTTTGTAATAATGTATGTCGGCGGATTTGATATTCATCGGGGGCTGGAAAGTGTTATAAGTGCCCTTCCAATGATTTTAAAATATTGTAATAATCTAAAACTTGTTCTTGTTGGTTATGGCCGTAACTACACCGACTTATCTGCAATGGTTAATAACTTAGGGGTTGAGAAGTATGTCGATTTTGCCGGTTATCAACCAGTGAAAAATCTTCCATCTTATATATCCGCAAGTGATATTTGCCTAATTCCTCATTTAAAAACAGGCCATACTGACAATACGATTCCTCACAAACTATTTCACTATATGCTATTTAAAAAACCCGTCGTCGCAAGTAACTGTAATCCCATTGAACGTATTATTAATGAAACCAATTGCGGCCGGATTTACCCTAGTATGAATTCAGTTAAACTTGCAGAAGTAATATACGAATTGTTTTCAGATCCGATACTCCGATCTCGTCTTGGGCAGAATGGAAAATTGGCAGTTCTGCAAAAATATAACTGGAATGAAGCCGCTAAAAATTTAATTCAATTATACAAGGATTTTGATTCAGATAAAATATGAAAAAAGTTCTTCGCTTGTCATACCGATATTTTGTCAATAATACTATTTTCCCCTATTTCCGGATGTTAATGACACATAAACTCAGGAATATTGCATCAATGGCTACAGGTAAATTGCTTGATATAGGATGTGGAAATCAACCCTATCGCAATCTCTTTAAAAACGTTGCCGAATACATTGGGACGAATTCGGAAAAATACTATAGTGCGAATTACTTTTCAAAGATGAAAACTGATTATATTGTTGAAGACGGTTGTAATCTTCCCTTTGGTGATAGGGAATTCGAATTTGTCACAAACTTCCAAGTATTACCAGTTTTCAGCGATCCATCCTGTTTCCTTCAGGAAGTAAAACGTGTGTTAAAAGATGGGGGCGTTTTTATTATTACCACTGACTTTATGTACCCAATCTGGAATGCGCCATATAATTATGTCCGTTTTACTCAATATGGTCTTGAAGAGTTAGCCCGGCAAAACGGGTTTGATATTTTATATTTGGATAATTTTGGTGGTTACTGGAGCATGCGCGCGAGAAATAAAGAGAAATATATAAAAGATATGCCCGCGATTCTCTTGCAAAAAATATCTAAAAACCAAGGGATTTTATCTAAAATGTATCTTTTACTATCATTAATACTTTTCCTCCCACTTCTCTTGATACTGCCAATATACTTAAATTTATCGTTTGTAATTTACCACTATTTAGATAAGATTTTTTATAATCCCGACTTCACAACCAATTATATTCTCGTTCTGAGAAAGAAATAAAAAATGTATTTAATACCTACAATAGATGTTGAAGCAATCAAAAACCTGAAATACCAAGGCGATTTCAATCAATTGATATTAGGACAAACAGATCAGGGACAATGGGGTGTCGAAAAAATAATGGAGGTATTAAAAAGAAACAATGCGGGAGCTAGCTTCTTTGTGGATTTTGCCGAGTATCCAAAATATCCAAAAAACTTTCAAAGCCTATCAAAAAGTATATTGAGAAATGGTTTTGATGTACAATTACATATTCATCCACAATTTTGTGCTGATATAAACCGTCCACTTATGCATCATTATTCCTTAGAAGAACAAATTAAAATAATTGAACAATGTCAGACATTTTATTACCAGTGTTGCGATACATCAGCGAAAGCCTTTAGGGCCGGTGGATACGGTGCCGACCAAAATACGCTTATAGCAATAGCACAAAATCAAATTCAAATCGACTCAAGTTATTATTTCAATCATCCCTGGTGTAAACTAAATAATTTACCACTGAATGTTCCATCACAAATCAACGATATAATTGAAATACCGATTACTGTTTTTCACAATCGGATCGAGTATACATTTGTAAATAAACCAATCATTAAAAAAATGCGTGAATTCCGTAAGCTCGATCTTGATCTAAATAATACTGAGACAATTAAAAAGGCATTAATTGCACTAAAAAATGTCTCAATACCAATCGTAATATTGTTTATGCACAGTTTTTCACTAATAAAACGAAATGTTCGGCGAACAATAATTTCGATGGACATTAATAAATTAAAACGATTTGAAAATACTCTGATACATGCTAATAAATTAGGATATAAGATCATTTCATTAAAAGATATTTTAGATAAAACAGATACAATTAATTCAGAGTTATCGGTAGTACCAACTATTGAAACATCAAAACCAATCAGTCGTGCCGTACAAAATCACCTAAAAGGTAAATTAACTCACTATTTAAGAGGTGTGGATTATTTACCATATTTTAATCGCTTAAAGCGATAGAACATGTTTAATATTAATATGGGAATGATAAAGAATATGAATGTTATGCAAATCACCAATGCAGACCTCTGTTTGTCCTGTGGTTTCTGTGAAACTATCTGTCCCGAAAATTGCATCACAATCAAATTTAATCCTGCAAAAGGATTTCATGAACCCATCGTTAATGAAAAACGATGTACGAATTGTCAAAGTTGTATCGATGTCTGTCCCGGACGAGCTGTTGATTTTCCCGCACTTAATAATATTTATGGAAATCCTATTCCGGAATTTCACAATATTGGAAATATTCAACGATCTTGTATTGGCTATAGCAATGATCTTCAAGTCCGCAAGGATGCCGCATCAGGAGGATTCATTACCCAATTTTTACACTATTTATTCGACTACAATAAAATCGACGGTGCAATTTTAACAAAACCCAATAAGAAAGATGCATTCAACCCCTGTGGATATATTGCCCGTTCCTTTAATGAAGTACTGGCATCCCAGATGTCTATTTATAATTCCGTATCTATTGGAACGGTTCTGAAAGAAATCAACAATGACAATCAAAGATATGCTTTCATTGGAATTCCTTGCCAAGTCCATGGCTTGTTGAACTATATTCAACAACACCCGGAAATAAAGATAAATATTCGGATAATTATTGGAACGTTTTGTGGAGGCTACCAGACTCATTTCGCTCATCAGTACTATTTTCCCAAGGTCGGCGTTCCATTTGATCAAATAAAAAATATTGATTATCGTTATGGTGAATTCCCCGGTTCTTTCAGATTAGGACTCAGGAATGGACAAACCAAGATCTTGCCCCGACGCTTCCCTGATAAGAAACAAGCAAACAGAATCAATACCGCGTTTAACTCAATGTTCTATATTCCCCGATGCTATTTGTGTGCAGATAAAGGCAATATTCTTGCTGATATATCCACAGGCGACCCATGGATACCGGATTGTAAAGGTGAAAAAATTGGCAAATCAATTATCTTGATCCGATCTGATCGGGGTAATACTTTATTTCAGCAGGCTATTGACAAGGATTATATTTCTATAGAAAATATCCCCTTCAAAACAGTAATGAATGCTCAGAAATTTAATCATGAGCGACACGGGAACCAACCAGCGTATCAGAAACTATTTAAACTATTTAGAAAAAAATATCCGGATTACACCTTTCTTGGTAAAACACAGATTATTAATAAACGGGTTTATATCCGAATTTTAATCGATTGCATCAAACCATTTCTGCAAAGAAAACGCTGGACATGGTGGTTGTTAAGACCTTTATATTTTATTGAAAAACATATCAGAAATATCTTCATCTATAATAATCCCTACACCTATTTTTTTAAAGATTAGCAATATGAACAGGGGCCAACAATACACATTCCTCATCTCTGAAGCAGACATCGTCGGTAATAAGGGCGCAGTCGCAATGACATTGCGAATCATTAATGAGTTAGATCGCAGATACAAGGGTTCACAATTCATTGTAACAACAAAGTTTCCAACCGAAGCCAGGCAACTAATTAAAACATCATCATATAATATTCAACTATTGCCTGACAACGACCAGGCATTCGACCTGCCTCTTGTAAAACTTTGGATATGGTGGTTATTTAAAAAAATTCATATTAATCAAAAATCATTGTTAAAAAACAATGTCCTTAAAGCATATGATAGCGCAGATCTTATTATTAGCACATCGGGAGTTAGTTTTATTGATGATTTTGGTTTTATAAAAATTTATCACTTCACCAAATATCTTCAGATTCCGCTACTCCTGGGTAAAAAAACTATAAAATTCACCCAATCAATCGGTCCTTTCCGCTCTTTGTATAACCGGTGTATGGCTCGATTAACTTTGCCATTTTTAGACTGTATTATTGCTCGGGGTAATCATACTGTCAATTCCCTAAGTAAAATCGGAATAAAGAATAATGTTGTCAATCTGCCAGATATTGTTTTTACACTCCCTCCAGAATACTCTAAACCTGCAAAAGAAATTGTTTCAAAAATCAAGTCTTCGAACATTATCGGTTTTTGTCCAAATATTGTATGTAAACGTTTAGACACTAAAAATGTGTATATAGAATCATTGGTTCAATTAGCTAAAAATGTTTTAAATAAATATCCTGATTCTTCAATTCTATTAATTCCTCATACCATTACTGAAAAACATATGGGAAAAAATGATGATCTGGAAATATGTAAACAGATTGCAGATCAGATAGGTCGACCGGATAGGGTATTTGTTGAGAACACAATTCTCTATACTCCAAACGAAATTAAATGGCTGATTGCTCAATGTTCTTTTTTTGTTGGTAGTCGTTTTCACGCTCTTGTGGCCGCTTTATCATCAGCGGTACCGTGTCTAGCAATCGGTTGGGAACTAAAGTATGAAGAATTAATGGACTGGGTACAGATTGAAAATAATGTGCTTTATTATTGGAATTTAACTCCTGAAATAGCAATCACAATGTTCACTGAATTGTACCAAAAGAGAAAACAGATCAAACAAGAACTCGAAAAGAAGTTACCAATCATACGGCAACTAGCTTTGTCTGCATTTGATATAATTGAGGAGTTACTTCTTGAAAAGGATTAAACGTATTATCGGACAGGTTTTATATATATTATTAGCACTTACAAGTGTCTTTATCATGAATATTTATAAACGGACGAAATGATGCTAGACCGGCTTAAAATTACCGTAAAACATACATTTGTTTATGGCGTGGGAAGCTTGGCGACTAAAGCCATTGGTATAATATTACTTCCATTATATACCAAACATCTTACCGTAACAGATTATGGTGTGCTCGGTATTTTTGAAATTACTCTTTTCATATTAGCTGAGTTTTTCACATTCGGACAAAAGAGCAGCATCTTACGTTTTTATCATTTGTCCCCATACAGTGAAAAACCAAAAACAACTGTATTTTCCATATCCAGTTTTCTAGTTGTCGCTTCAGTACTCTTTATGACCGGGCTATATTTATTGTCCAGACCAATTTCCCATTGTTTTGAAAACTCCTTATTATTTGAAGTTTATATAAAATTATCCGCAAGCATCATTTTTTTTAGAATCATTAATGGACTTTTTTTAAATGTTTTGCGTATTCAGGAAAAATCAACAATCTATGTCATCTCAAATCTTTTAAAATTGGCCGTCAACCTTGGATTAAACATTTATTTAATTGCCGTTCTCAACATGGGTGTTCAGGGGATATTGATTTCTTATCTTGTAAGTGAAATCATCCTTTTATTTATTTTAATACCAAACATAACATCAATCCTATCAATCGATTACGATAACAATTTAGTTAGAGAATCTCTGAAGTATGGCTTCCCTTTAGTCTTTAATGCATTGGCCGCTTTGTTATTGAATATGGGTAACCGCTATATTCTCAAATTATTAGTAGATTACAAAGAAGTTGGACTTTTCACCTTGGGACATAAAATAGCTGGTTTACTAAATGTATTTGTGATTCAGTCTTTTTCTCTGAGTTTTATTCCACTTGCATATAAGATCTATGGCAAAAAAGACGATAAGCGATACTATAGTAAATTGTTGACCTATTTTTCTTTTATATTAGTGTGGGTCGGTTTGGGGATTTCCCTTTTTAACAACGAAATAGTAAAGATATTTACAAAATCTACCGATTATTGGCAAGCAATCCCTTTAATTCCGATTCTGGTCTTGGCATATATTTTCAGTGGTGGAAAAATGGTTGTCTCTTTGGGATTGTTTTTAGAACAACAAACAAAATATATTGCAATTAGTACTATTTGCGCATTGATTATTAATATTGGACTATGTTTTCTACTTATTCCACATTTTAATATGTATGGTGCTGCATATGCTGGATTAGTCTCATTTATATTCTTGTACATTTTTTCATATTACCTCGCACAAAAATATTATCCCATTCCCTACGAAAATCAAAAATTAGTGATTCTTTTTATTGTCGGAATAGTATTATTCATTACTGGAAAGGTGTTTTTTAGCGGAATGCCCCATTGGTCATTAACATTGCGATTATTCCAATTAATGATATTCCCAATTATTTTACTTCCATTCGGATTTTATGAAAAAGTTGAAATAGAAAAAATATTAAAAATAATTAAAATGCTTTTTTTTTAACGGAAAAATAATCATGAAAAACAAAAAGAATATCATTAGTACTTCTCAGACAAAAACTTCGATTATTGATCGAATTAAAACGAAAAGCGGAATATACTTTAGCATTATATTTGTTTTTCTTATTCTGCTTGTATTTTTTAAACCATATGTTTTTGATAATTTGGTTCCCTCTGGAGGAGATATAATTGGTGCAAAAGGTCAGAACCATATTATTCAAAAATTTGAGGAACAAACCGGAAGACGTGCTCTATGGAACCCGAATATTTTTACAGGAATCCCAATTTATTATACCATTGGTGGCACATCGCAACATATTGATAAAATAGTAATGGCAATAGATAGCGTTATCAGCTGGAGATTTATATGGTTTTTTATTGGAGCATTGGGAATATTTTGGCTGATTAGTATTTTAGGTTTCCCTTGGTACTATGGTTTATTAGTAATGATTGCTTTTATATTTTTCCCCCATTTTCAAGGACTTTTAATAGTCGGCCACAATGCTAAAATCCGGGCAATTTTTTGTCTACCATTTGTTATTGCAGGATTTCTTAATTTGACTCAAAAACGAAATCTATCTTCTGCTTTATTATTTGCTCTGGCCTTTTCACTTTTATTAAGAACAAAACACTACCAAATCGTGTTTTACACACTCCTATTACTATTAAACTTGGGGATAGTAACAATAGTTAATTGGATAAAACAAAAACAATATCATCAATTATTAATTACAATTAGTGTTTTTTTAGGGTCTTTTACATTATCAATTCTAATAGCCGCCCAACCACTCTTTGTAACAAATGAATATACGCCTTACTCAACCCGTGGTGGTACCGCGATCAATTTATCAGAAGACAGTGATACTCCTAAACAGTCAGGCGGCGTCACTTTTGAATACGCAACCCGCTGGTCTGTTCATCCTAAAGAACTGATGGCTCTGATTTCACCGCGTTTTTTCGGGGGAACATCCCAGGAATATTACACAGGAAATAAATTTCCCCAACTAAAAAACAGGGTGATTCCCGGCTACTGGGGAGAAATGCCATTCACCCAATCATCCGAATATGTGGGCATTATCATTGTAATATTAGCAATGGCCGGGATATGGTTTTATCGGAAAGACGGATTTATTATATCACTTTCGATACTTATCGGATTTTCTCTGCTACTGGCATTTGGACGACATTTTCCACCACTATATAAGCTACTTTTTTATTACTTGCCTTATTTTAGCAAATTTCGGGTTCCAATGATGATTCTGGTACTAATTCAATTCCTCTTGGTTATTTTATGTATGTACGGATTCAAGGCCCTGATTTCCGATTTCACCTTTAAAAAGTACAAATCTGTTCTTATAATCTCAGGAGTATTTTTTCTGATCGGATTGGTACCAATTCTAAATCCTGGAATGTTGTCCTACACATCCGCCGGTGACGCTCAATATGCCTCAAATCCACAGGTGTTGGATATGCTAAAAACAGCCCGCATGGAAATGATGATTCAGGATACAACCAGAATGCTTCTATTTATTTCAGCGTTTATTGGCATTCTATCCGCATTTTATTTTAAAAAGATGGGGCGTGACTTGCTAATTATTGGTATTATTTTACTGATTTCTGTTGATATGATTTCGGTCAGTTATCGTTTTATGAAACATGCAAAACTGGTCAGCCCGGATCGTATTGAACAACAGTATTTTAAGCCGACAAAAACCGATCAGATATTAGCCAAGGATACAGATTATTATCGGATCCTGGCTTTAGGCAGTCTGTTTCAAAGCAATGATCTAGCCTATCGCCATCAGATTATTGGTGGTTATTCAGCCATTAAACCACAACTGATTCAAGATATTATTGATAATAACCTCTACACCAAAAATCCAAAAGAGCCGGTCAACTGGAATGTCGTCAATATGCTCAATGGAAAGTACATTCTCTCGCCCGCACAACTACAGCACCCGGGACTTGATATACTGGATGTTGACCAGGATAAACGAACCATTATGTATCAGAATAACAACTCTTTATCCAGGATCTTTTTTGTCGAGTCTGTAAAAACACTGTCTGATGAAACCGAAGTTGTAAAATACCTGAACAACCCCGACTTTAATCCGTCACGGATCGCTCTTACTTCAGAACCAATCGATCAGAGAGTTTATTCCCGCACCTCATCTGCATTGATCAACCACTATACTCCCAATCAGATAGATATTTCAGCATTCTGCCAGGATTCTTCATTTCTGGTCCTGTCGGAAGCCTATTATCCTGTTGGATGGAAAGCCCTGATTGATGGAAAACCAACTCATATCTACCAGGTAAATCACCTTCTCAGAGGAATCACCGTCCCACCGGGAGACCACAAAATCATGTTCCGCTTTGCTCCCCGAAGTTATTATCGCAGTAAATGGCTGTCAACTGTATTTGTTTATCTGACCTGGCTGACCCTGATTATTACTATCGTTTACCGGAATCGTGAACGCATAAATGTTAAAATAAAGCATGTCAGAAAACGGTTTGAACATGTCAAATAAACCTCTATTCATCTGGAAATTAACGATATGAAAATTACCATTTATAAACAGACAAATACGATAAAACGTATCCTGCTTTTTTTAGCAATCGTTATAACTTTTTCGCTATTGTGGTATTCTCAGCAGATCGTCCATAAACTGCGAGAAGACCTGAATAATCAGGTCCGGTTTTATGCCGGCGTTTATGCCCGGGCGGCAATTGAGGAAAGTAATCAGGATTTCAGTTTTATTTTTGACGAGATCATTCGAAAATCCTCGATCCCAATGATTATATCCGCCGAGATCGACAAAACCCCAACAGCCTGGCGTAATGTTGGCATTGAAGACACCGATAACAGTCCCGAGGCAGTCTCAACGCTCGAAAAAATCATGGTCGAGATGGATAGCGCCAATGAGCCTATATCCTTAAAATATAAAAACTACAATTTGGGCTATATCCACTATGGTGACACCAAACTGATCCGGCAACTGATTACCCTTCCCTATATCGAAATCTCCGTCGTTGCGTTGTTTATTTTTCTGGGATATATGGGGTTTCAAGTCATTCGTGGCAGTGAAAAACGCTCCATTTGGGTTGGCATGGCCAAAGAGACTGCTCATCAACTGGGAACGCCACTGACATCACTTCTGGGATGGATTGAACTCCTGCACAGTGATTTACCCGATAATGAAAATGTCGGTGAAATGGCCAGGGATGTTCAGCGCCTGGAAAAAATTACAAATCGGTTTTACCGAATCGGCTCAACCCCAACCGCCGAGCAGATATCCATTAATAAAACCATCCAGGATGCCGTTGATTATTATCTTCGCAGATTACCACAACTCGGACCAGGAGTCAGCATCGAATTTCGGTCAGAAAACGATTATCACATAACGATTATCAAAGACCTGTTTGGATGGGCCATCGAAAACCTGATTAAAAATGCTATTGATGCGGTTCCTCAGAAAAACGGAAAAATTCAGATTGTTTCCGGGCTGATGAAAAATGACAAATGGCTCACAATTGATGTCATTGATAACGGCAAAGGTATCCGTTCAAAGGACAGGAAGAATATTTTCCGTCCGGGATTCAGTACAAAAAAACGGGGCTGGGGGCTTGGACTAAGTCTGACAAAGCGGATTATCACCGAGTATCATCACGGAAAACTTTTCGTCGTCGAGAGCAAGCCCAACGAAAAAACAGTTATGCGTATTATGCTAAAAGCCAAATAAATTTGCTTTAACCAATCCCTATACAAAATCAAATGTGCTATATTTAGGATTAATAATTGGCATAACGATTTGATTCATGTAAATTTCCATCGTGTCAATGACAATAAAATTAGAAGAGTTATGGAATTATCAGAAATACTAACACCGGAATTGGTCCTGTTTCCTCTGGAAGCGGATTCAAAAAAAGATGCTATTTCACAGCTTGTGGATATTCTCAAACAAAATGGTAACCTAGCTGAATCCACAGAAGCTCAGGCTGCCGTTTTCAGACGTGAAGAATTAATGACAACCGGGGTTGGCAAAGGCGTCGCTCTGCCACACGGTAAGTATGCACATATTGAAGATGTTCTGGTTTCTTTCGGAATATCAAAGAATGGGATTAATTTTGACGCGATCGACGGACAACCTGTCCATATCTTTGTCCTGTTGCTGACTCCGGAAAAATACCCCAGTAAACACCTGAAATTGCTGAGTAAGTTTTCACGGATGCTGAATATCGCCGAATGCCGGCAAGAGTTATTAGCGGCAACTTCCGCAACGGAAATTATTAATATTCTGGTTCAATACGATCAGACCCTGTAAAAACATTCGTTAACTATTAAGGAATCCACTGTGTATCGCAGACTAAAAGGAACTAAAGATATACTGCCCAACGAGGTATATCAATGGCAATATATTGAAAAAACCATTCGGGATCACCTGGAACGCAACAATTATCAGGAAATCAGGACACCTTTTTTTGAAGTTACCGAACTGTTTGCGCGGGGAATCGGCAGTGATACAGATGTGGTCTCAAAAGAAATGTACACCTTCACCGATAAAGGTGATACCAGTTTGACACTCCGCCCGGAACTAACAGCTCCGGTAATGAGAGCCTATATTCAAAACAATCTCGGTCAAATTAATCCGGTTACGAAATTGTATTACATCGGTTCTCTTTTTCGCCAGGAACGCCCTCAAAAAGGACGCCTACGGCAATTCAACCAATTCGGTTTTGAAATCATTGGCCCCGAACATCCGGAAGCAGATGCGGAAGTCATTCAGACCGTTTATGCCATTTACCACGACCTTGGTATCAACGACCTTAAGGTCCGACTAAACAGCATCGGCAGCCGGAGCAGTCGTCAACATTATCTGAAAATATTGCACACCGCATTGGAAAAACATATTGACGATTTCTGCGAAACATGCCAACAACGCTTTGAGAAGAATATTCTACGGCTTTTCGACTGTAAAATCGATAGATGTCAAGCATTGCTGGACCAATACGCTCCTTCAATACTGGACCACCTTAGCAATGAAGATGTCCTGCATTTTGAGGAAGTTCAGGCGCTTTTAAATGCCGCCTATGTCCCTTTTGATATCGATAATAAACTGGTACGCGGACTGGATTATTATACTCGGACAACCTTTGAAATCACAAGCTCCCTGCTGGGCTCGCAGGATGCCGTATGCGGCGGCGGTCGTTATGATCACCTGGCCGAAGATCTGGATGGTCCTCCAACTCCAGCTGTTGGTGTTGCTTCCGGGATGGAGCGTTTATTAATGATCCTGAATGAAACCCATGCCATTCCTCAAAAGGAAACGAATCTGATTTATACTGCCATCCTCGGAGATAATGCCCGCCAGGTAGCATTCAATCTGGTGTCGCTTCTACGATCACGGGGATATCCGGTGGAAATGGATTTTATGCGGCGCTCCCTGAAAGCGCAGATGCGTGACGCCGGAAAAAAACAGGCCAAGTGGGTCATTATCATTGGAACAGATGAAATTCAGAATGACAAAATTGTCCTGAAAAATATGGCTTCCGGGGAACAGAAAGAGCTTCAACTCTCTCTTGCTGCAGACCAGATTGAAAGCATTGTTAAATAACATCAATATCTGTTTTACCGATAGTAATTATTAATGTCAGTTCTTCCTTTTCCAGTTGAAGATCGTTATTATCGCTTCAGTCAATATCTCCGGCAAACGTTCGGCGAACGGGTTTACCGGGTTTCAGTGGATGCCGGTTTCACTTGCCCCACCAGAGATGGCCATTTGGGCACCAGAGGATGTTTGTACTGCAATAACAGCAGTTTTTCCCGGGACCGGGCAAATAATCTTTTGTCGGTAAAAACACAAATGGTTCAAGGTATTGAGAGAGTCCGCCACCAACATAAAGCCAACAAATTTCTTGCCTATTTCCAAGCTTACACCAACACCTACGGCCCAATAAAAGAATTAGAAAACCTGTATCGCGCGGCACTCGATATTCCCGATGTTGTCGGAATTCTGATCGGTACCCGACCAGATTGTGTGGACGATAATATCCTGGCGTTGTTGAATGATCTGAATCAGGAAACCTATCTATCTGTTGAGTATGGCATTGAATCCGTTTATGATAAAACCCTGGATTGGGCCCGGCGCGGGCATACTTATAAAACAAGTCAACAGATCATTAATAAAACAAAAAATCTGGGTATTCATGTAGGCGGACACATTATTTTTGGTTTCCCTACAGAGTCCCGGAGCGAAATTCTTGACTCGGCCTCAGTTTTAAATGAAACTGGTCTGGACGCGCTGAAAATTCATCACCTCCATATCGTTAAAAAAAGTGCTCTCGCTGACCTGTACCAAAAAACGCCTTTTCCTCTTTATAATGAAACCGACTGGGTCATATTGATGAGCGATTTCCTGGAACGGCTCAATCCCAATATTGTTATTCAAAGACTTGTTGGCGACGCCAGACCTGGCACCCTTATTGCCCCGCAATGGACAATGAAGAAAACAGATATTCTCCGCCTTATCCAACTAGAGATTCAACAACGCGGAACTTACCAGGGATATCGCCTGAAAACAGACAAGAGTATTGGATGAAGCCTGAATTTCTCGTCTATCTAAAAAGGTATTTTAGCAATTATGTCCGCTCTTTTCGAACGAGTGATAATGATTACAATCACAATATCAACTTAAAAGAATCTCACACTCGCAATGTCTGTCATATATGTCTTGAAATCGGCGATAGCTTATCGGTAAGCCCTAACGATCAACGAATTCTCGAAACAGCAGCCCTGCTTCATGATATTGGCCGCTTTGAACAATATCGCCGATATCACTCGTTCCTGGATGTAAAAACCGAAAATCATGCTTTGCTGGGATTGGAAATTATCTCAGATTTAAACCTTCTGCAGCCGCTGAATTCTTCGGAACAGACATTAATTACAACGGCTGTCCGTCAGCACAATTTGGCAGCACTTCCCGTAAACATGACGCCGAAACAGCAACTCTGCTCACAGGTGCTCAGAGACGCCGATAAACTGGATATCTGGCGGGTTGTAACAGAATACTATCACCGGAATAATGATCGGCGCAATGGTGTTCTGGAATTGGGTTTGCCAGACACCCCAAAGGTTAGCGAAGAAGTCATTCAGGAACTGGTTCGGCAGGAGATTGTCCGGATAGAACATATTCGCACGCTCAATGATTTTAAGCTGCTTCAGCTAAGTTGGGTGTTCGATATTAATTACCGTCGAAGTTTCCAGATTCTTCAGGATCGGTCTTTTGCTGCCAAGATCCGTGCTGTATTACCCAACATACGTGCAGTGGAAAAAGCCTATCGGTCTGTTAATGCCTATTTAAATGAAAAAGTGTAAATTACGCCGTGAAAAGCAAATCCAATGACTACGATCAGAGTATGCTGATGAAACTGAAAAACCACGCCCACATCATTTTACAACGACTCAAAGAAGCATACCCGGAATCTCACTGCTCACTGGTTCACAAATCTCCCCACGAATTACTGATTTCAACAATCCTGTCAGCCCAATGTACCGACAAACGGGTCAACCAGGTGACTCCAGGTTTGTTCAAGAAATATCCAACCCCACTGGCTTTCGCCGAAGCTGACATCGATGAATTGAAAAACGATATTCGCTCGACCGGTTTTTACAACAATAAGGCCAAGGCTATTAAAGAATCCATGTGGGATATCGTCGATAAATATGATGGCACGATTCCAAATACCTTAGAAGAACTGGTGAGCCTAAAAGGCGTCGGCCGGAAAACGGCCAATGTCGTTCTCGGGGATGCGTTCGGTATTCCGGGAATCGTCGTCGATACACATGTCAAACGGATTTCAAGGTTGTTGGGATTAACAAAAAACAGTGATCCCGTAAAAATTGAACAGGATTTAATGCAATTGTTTCTGCCAGAACAGTGGACAGTTCTGGGCCATCTGATGATTGATCATGGCCGGGCGGTTTGTATTGCCCGTCGGCCTAAGTGTTCACAATGTTTCTTAAACGATATCTGCCCATCGGCAAGAATACCCGAAAGGTAATACTATGAAAACTGAAGAACTGATACACCAACTCTTAATCAACATCGGTGAAAATCCCAACCGTGATTCATTGAAAAAGACACCTCAGCGGGTGGCCGAATTCTGGAACCATGTCACTCAGGGCTATAAGGTGGATATTGATGCATTGATGCGGGAATCGGTTTGCGATGATGATTTCAGTCAGATGATTCTGATAAAAGATATCGACTATTACAGCCTTTGTGAACATCATCTGGTTCCCTTTTTTGGGAAAGCCCACGTTGCCTATATTCCGGACGGTAAAATGATTGGACTCAGTAAAATTCCACGCATTGTCGATGCCTATGCCAGGCGCCTCCAAATCCAGGAACGCCTCACCAATCAGATCGCTGAAACCATTCAAAAAGTATTAAAGCCCAAAGGGGTCGCCGTGGTTATCGAAGCACGCCATCTCTGTATGCACATGCGGGGCGTCGAAAAAACCAATTCCGTTGTCACTACCAGTGCTATGTTTGGCATTTTTCGCGAACAGGACCGTACTCGCAAAGAATTTTTGGATCTGATCCAGATTTCACGGATATGACACGTTTGTGTTTGATATTATCTATGTTGTTTTAAAACACTATCTTATTTAAGTTTTACTCAATTAAATGAGGAAAAAGTATGTTTAAGCGATCTTTTTTAATTATTTCAATTTTAATTATGCTGAATATTTCATTGTTTGGAGGGCATACTTTATATGTCCAATCAACAACTCAGGTTGGCCCGGGTATTGTCCATAAATTCATTCATGCTCCAACCGCGCCGTGGATAATAAATGTTCTCGAAATCGACTTGAAAAACCCCTATGTATACCTTGAATCGGTCAAAGCAAAGGATTTATTACATGGCATGGAAGCTACAAGCAATATGGCAGCTCGAAATGATACACCGGGCCACCGCGTCATTGGTGCAGTCAATGCAGATTTCTACGATATGAGTACTGGAATCCCAATCGGGACTCAAATGATTGGTGGAGAAGTCGTTAAAACCGCAACGGACTGGCAAGCAATTGGATTCAATATAAACAACCGTCCTTTTATTACGAATACTCTTTATTCAGGCTCTCTTACCACTCGTTTAGGAGATTACACAATCCACGGAATAAACAAGAGTCGTGAAGAAAATCAGTTAATACTTTTCAATCATTACTATGGAAGTTCGACAGGTACCAATGTTTGGGGAACAGAAGTAATCATTCACCCGATAACGCCATGGTATGCAAATGATACTGTTGTATGTGTTATTGATACAATAATCTCCAATCAGGGAAGTTCCAGATTGCCGATAGGACGTGCAGTATTATCCGGTCACGGCAATTCGGAAACCACTTTAAAACAATTCCAAATTCAGGACACCGTAAAATTATATATTGGGCTATCCACTTATTTACCCCAAATTACCGATGTCGTTGGTGGAAATTTGAAAATTCTATCCAACGGAATTTATACCGGGAGCACAAATACAGATCTTCATCCCCGCACTATAGCTGGGTTTTCTGCCGATAGTAGCGTATTATATCTTGCATCAATTGATGGAAGACAATCCGGAAGTATTGGTATGAATTATCGTCAATTGGCAGATCTTATGATATTTTTAGGGGCCTATCATGCAATCAACCTTGATGGCGGGGGATCAACGACAATGATGGTGCGAAATAAAATTGCTAATTCATTATTTGCAGATGAGCGCAGCGTCGCAAATGCCCTGATGGTAATCTCGACAGCTCCCGACAGTGGCAGTGCTTCTTCAATACAAATTTCGCCAGACAATTTTCGAATATTCTGGGGAAGTAGTACTAAATTTAATGTAAGTGGCTGGGATCAATATTTTAATCCTACTGAAATAAATCAAGAAAATTTCTTGTTCAGTTGTGATGAATCTATTGGGACTATTGATCAGGATGGTTTTTTTCGGGCTAAAAATGAAGTGGATAGTGGATATGTCTATGTTAATTATAATCAAATGAGCGATTCAGCCTACATCTACATCAAACAAGCGAAGAAAATCGAAATAAATCCAAAAAATGTTGTAACGAACAATATTCGTAAAATCCAATACCTGACGACGGTATATGATATTGATAATTTGACCCCAAATGTCTCTAACTCCCAGTTTGAGTGGTCTATACTAAATCCCGAAGTTGGTTCGATCGATTCAGTTGGTACCTTTACTGGAATCAGCAATGGTATTTCAAAAATAGTCGCAACATATCGTGGATTATCTGATACTGCTAATATTATTGTTGAGATTGGAACTGGAAGAGCAATCATTGATTCGTTAAACACAACCAGTGGATGGTTTCTGAATGGAGAATATTTTAATCCATCAAATACTTCAATCAGCTCGGCACTTGTCGGAGAGAACAATCGAACTTCCCTGGGTTTAAGCTATGAATTTGTCCGTCGGAGTGACGCCCGCTCTTGGATATTCCTAAATACTGATATTCCAATTTATAGTCTACCCGATAGTATTTACATTGATATTAAATCAAATCCGGGCGGCCATAAACCACATATGGTAAACATGGTCATTGGTGATGATAATGATGAATTGTATCAAAAATCTTCTTTGATATATGACTCAACTTTTACATCCTATGGATTCGCATTGTCTGATTTTGCCCAAATCGAACCCGGTTCAAATTTCTATTTCCCAGTAAGTATCAAAACAATCCAGATTCGACTCGGCTACGAAGGGGACGTGGGCGATACAAATCGTGGTGTAATCTATTTTGATAACTTACAAGCATCCTATCCCACATTTACCAAAATCGAAAACAAAAATATAAGTAATTTTCCCCAGTCATTTTATTTGTATCAAAATTATCCCAATCCTTTTAATGCAACTACAAAATTTCGGTTTAAAATACCAACATCGGAATTTATTGAATTAAACATATATAATATTCTTGGAGAAAAAGTTGACTCTGTTGTTTCCCAAAACTTAGCAGCCGGGCAGTATGAATATGAATTCAATGGTAATCACCTATCTACCGGAATATATTTCTATCAAATTGAAGCAGGTACTTTTCATCAAACCAGAAAATTCATATTACTAAAATAATTCCAATGGGTATTATCGGTTGTCATGTATCAATCAGCGGTGGTGTGGAAAATGCACCAAAACGGGCAGTCGATCTGAACTGTGATACCTTTCAGATTTTCACCGCCAACCAGATGCAATGGAAAGCGGCCCCGATTACCAAAGACAGCCGTGATAGCTATTTATCAGAAATAACAAAATACAATTATCACAACGTCATCTCTCATGATTCCTACCTTGTAAATCTTGGTAGTCCCGATCCGAAAAAACTGGCGATGTCATGCCAAACATTTATCGAAGAAATTCAACGATCAACATCTCTGAATATCCCCTACATCGTCTTTCATCCCGGTTCACACATGGGCAAGGGAGAGGATTTTGCTCTGCAGACTATAGCGGAAAGTCTTGACTTATGCATTGAAGCAGTACCGAATTCAACGATTACACTGCTTCTGGAAAATACTGCTGGGCAAGGCACAAATGTGGGCTATACGTTCGAACATTTAAAAACAATTATCGAGAAATCTTCTCATCCCGATCGGCTGGGCGTCTGCTTTGACACCTGTCACGCCTTTAGTTCCGGTTATGATCTTGCGACTGAATCCGGATATACAGACACGTTTGAACAATTCGACGATATTATTGGTTTTGCCCACCTGAAAGTATTTCACATCAACGATTCCAAGAAAACCCTGGGGTCACGGGTTGACAGGCATCATCAATTGGGCGAAGGATTTATTGGAATGGAAACGTTTTTCCGATTGATCAACGATAATCGGTTTATGAAGCTACCAATGATACTGGAAACGCCGGGTGATGATGCGCATTATGCCCGTGAAATCAAATTATTAAAAGATGTGATAATGTCATGAAAAAGTTAGACGTACTTGATCTTGGAAACTGCCCGTACGGAAAGGCCTGGGATATTCAGAAAGATCTTCATGTCAAACGGGTTGCCGGTGAAATTCCCGATACCTTGGTTTTGGTCGAACACCCACATGTTTATACATTAGGAAAAAACGCTAATGCCCGGCATCTGATCGCCAGCCAGGAATACCTTAAAACCAAAGGTATTGAGATATACAATGTTGATCGCGGCGGTGATATCACCTATCATGGTCCCGGGCAATTGGTCGGCTACCCGATTTTCAATTTAAAAGACCACAAAGAAAGCGTCGCCTGGTATGTGCATACGGTTGAACAGGTTTTGATTGATCTGTTGGCTATTTATAATATTACCGCAAAGCGGATTGAAAAACTCACCGGTGTCTGGGTCAATAATCAGAAAATTGCCGCCATTGGAATGCGGGTTTCCAAATGGGTTACCATGCACGGGTTTGCCCTGAATGTAAGTACCGACCTATCACTATATAATGGAATTATCCCATGTGGAATCGTAAGTAAGGGAATCACCCGGATTTCCGATTTAGCACCAGACATACAGATGAAACACGTAAAGCATGATGTTATCACTCAATTTAAAACATTATTTGATTTGTCATGAATTAATGGAAACCAAACTATGATTAATTATAATAACCTGTTCCTGTTACAATATCGATTTGTGAAATTAAGTTAATTCGTTGATCCTTAAAAACCATATAAGTAGATAATAAACAGTTTATTATGTCTATATTTCTCTTTGATAAATTGCATGGTTTAGCTATCTTTCTAAAGAAAACTATGCAAAATAGATGGAGAAACATGAAGGGTAAAAGTCGCAATCAGGATCAGTTCAATCTTTTACAGGCCAACCTCAGAGACATGCTCAATCCCAACGAACCAGTGTATCAGCTGACAGACAGCATGGATTGGGAATATTTTGAGCGAGAATTTTCTGATTATTACATTGATTTTGGACGGCCTGCCAAACCGATTCGCTTAATGGTTTCTCTGTTAATATTGAAACAGATTTACTCGATTAGTGATGACGAGGTAGTTGAGACCTGGACCCAAAATCCCTATTGGCAGTATTTTTCGGGGATGGATGTGTTTCAATGGAAATTACCCTGTGTATCCAGCGATCTGACCCATTTTCGGAATCGGATTGGTTCGGAAGGTGCCGAGAAGATTTTCAAGAATTCGATTGATATTCATGGAAAGAGTGCCCGCGAGAATGAAGTTGTCATAGACAGTACCGTTATGGAGAAGAATATCACTTTTCCGACGGATGTGAAGTTATACCGGAAAATCATTGAACGGTGTCGGAAGATTGCGGAGGCTGAATCCATTCCACTTCGTCAGAGTTATCGTCGTGTTGAGAAAAAGTTATTGCTGGCTCAGCGATTTCGTCATCATCCTAAAAATCGGAAGAAAGCCCGGTCTGCCGAGCGTAAGTTAAAGACCATTGCCGGTCGTTTATTGCGTGAGATAGAGCGTAAATTGATGGAGCAATCCAACAGTGAGTATACCTCATTTCTTGGACGAGCCTCACGGGTTTTATCACAGCAACGTGGTGACAAACAGAAGATCTATGCATTGCATGAACCCGATGTGTATTGTATCAGCAAAGGCAAAGACCATAAGAGATATGAATTTGGGACAAAGGCTTCGCTTGTACTGACAAAACGCATCGGTATCATAGTTGGTGCATTGAACATCCATAATCAATTCGATGGTCACTCTCTTCCTGTAGTATTGGCCCAAACTGAAAGATTGACCAAACGCCGCCCCAAAGTGGCGATTGTCGATCGTGGTTACCGTGGTGAAAAGCAGGTTGGTACGACCGAAATTGCGATACCCAGGGTTCCTGGTAAAAGAAGTACGAATTATGAGAAACAGAAGGCCAGACAGCGCTTCCGGCGGCGAGCCGGGATCGAACCGATTATCGGTCATCTGAAATCAGATCACAGAATGTTGAGGAATTATTTAAAGGGATCAATCGGTGATGATATCAATATTTTACTCGCTGCTGCGGCATTCAACTATAAAAAGAGGCTCAGGCAACTGAAGTCTATTTTTGTCTCCTTTGGATTGAAGATTAATTACGGCTTGAAATGGCTAATTGACCGCCTGAATATTCATAAAACCGATTTGGCTATCCAAAATTAAAGCGTTTTTGACTTGTTAAGGATCGACTAATTCGTGGATAAAAAATGACCGTTCGAAAACCCGCCTGGCTCAAAGTAAAATACACCGTTAATGACGATTTCCGGGAACTACGGGAAATCGTCCATCAACATAATCTCCATACCGTCTGTGAAGAGGCTCGCTGTCCGAACCAGGGAGAATGCTGGCGGCGCCGGACCGCCACACTGATGATTCTGGGCAATACCTGTACCCGAAATTGTCGCTTCTGTGCCATTGGAAACGGCCAACTCCCTACCCCCGACCCTTCCGAACCACAAAATGTCGGTAACGCTGTAAATCTCATGGGACTCAAATACGTCGTTATCACCTCTGTCACGCGGGATGATTTACCTGATGGCGGCGCTGATCACTGGGCAAAAACTATCCAAGAAATTCGCCGGCAGAATCCAGATTGTAAGATAGAGGTATTGATTCCCGATTTCAACGGAGATGTAGTCTCCCTGGAAATGGTCCTTAAGGAGAAACCCGACGTACTGGGACACAACCTCGAAACCATTCAGCGCCTCTATCCCAATGCCCGGCCACAAGCAGACTATCAACAATCGCTGACGGTATTGAAAAACGCCAAAGAGCGTGGTGCCGTTACAAAAACCGGTATCATGGTCGGTCTCGGTGAAACACAAAAAGATATTCTCAATCTCATGCAAGACGCCCGTCAAGTTAATTGTGACATTTTTACTGCCGGTCAGTATCTGCAACCTACCAAAAACCACCTGCCCGTCAATCGCTTTGTCACTCCCGATGAATTCAAGCAGATTGAATTGATGGGATTGAAAATGGGGTTTCGTTCGGTCATGGCCGGCCCGTTGGTGCGCAGTTCCTATCACGCCGAAGAGTTACTCTAGTACAAGCCCCACCATATAGACGTTCACAATCCTCCTACACATAATCGACATCTTGTGTATATATCTTCCGGGTAGTGCTCGTTAACTTCAGGCTTTGCATATAATCCCTGTGATGTCTAAATTCCGTCGATAAATAGAGATATGTAATGGCTTTCTTAGAACTACTGTTTCCTCCGGATGACCCAATAACAAAAATCCTGTTGCGCATTGCGAAAATCGCGGATCGGGACAAGGTTCGCACCTATCTTGTCGGTGGTGCAATTCGCGACCGAATCCTGGGTCATAAGACCAAAGACATTGACATTACCGTTGTCGGAAACGGGATCGAATTCGCCAAGTCCATCGCCCACTCCCTCCGCCTGAAACGAATCCTTGAATATCCGCGATTCGGGACAGCAATGGTTCCTTATCACGATATTATCATCGAAGTGGCCTCCGCCCGATCTGAACAATATCTGGATAATTCCCGTAAACCCAGCGTCTCACAGGGATCTCTCTATGAAGACCTTGCCCGCCGGGATTTTACTATAAATGCGCTGGCAATGTCTCTGAACGAAGATTCAATGTATGAACTGTCCGACCATTTCCAGGGTTTACACGATCTGGATGCCGGAATTATTCGTACTCCCCTTGATCCGGTGACAACATTTTCAGAAGATCCTCTTCGAATGTTGCGGGCGATCCGGTTTTCCTCACAGCTTGGTTTTACCATCGAAGATGAAACCTTTCGGGCAATCAATAAAGTCAAAGACCGGATGGCAATCATTTCACAGGAACGTATCACTGAAGAATTAACAAAAATACTAAAGGTTCCCCGGAAACCATCGCGGGCGTTTCTGCTGATGAAAAAATGTGGGCTGCTGGATATTATTCTACCGGAAATTGCCAATCTGGACGGCGTCGACCAGAAAAACGGTTACCATCACAAGGACGTTTTTCATCATACCCTGCAGGTACTGGATAATATTGCCGAAAAAACCGATAAATTCGAATTGCGCTTCACCGCCCTGATTCATGACATCGCCAAACCACAGACCAAGTATTACGTGGAAGGTAAAGGCTGGACATTTCATGGTCATGAAGAGCTCGGTGCCCGAATGGTCAAACCGCTCTGCCGCCGCTTGAAATTATCAAATAAGGTCATGGAATACGCCGAAAAAATGACCCGGCTTCATCTTCGCCCAATTGCTATTGCCGATGAAGGAGTTACCGATAGCGCCGTTCGGCGCTTGTGTGTGGATGCCGGTGAAGAAATCGATGATCTGATCACCCTTTGCCGGGCGGACATTACCTCAAAAAATCCCCGAAAAGTTGCCGAATACACCGCTAATTTCAATCGCGTAGTGGATAAAATTATCGAAGTCGAAGAAAAGGACCGCATGCGGGCATTCCAGTCCCCGGTTCGTGGTGATGAAATCATGAAACTCTGTAATTTGGAACCAGGCCCGGCTGTCGGTCATATAAAAACTGCGATAGAAGAGGCAATCCTATCCGGTGAAATCGAAAACACATATGAAACGGCCAAAACATATCTTGAATCACACAAAGACCAACTTCTATCAAAAATTTGACAATGATATGGCTTACCTGACAACTTAACACTTCGTCAGGACTCTAAAAAGCCAGTTGCCAAAAATGAAACAGGTAAAAATGAACGAAATTAAGAAAAAGTCAATCGCCTCGAAAATAGTCTCACTGTTCTGGGAACCATCTCTAACGTTTAATGCATTAAAAGTCAAAGTCAACTGGATGGACCTGGCAATCCCAATGCTGATCATCATCGTTGCCAGTTTGATTTCCTCCAGTTATATTATCCCAATTGCGATGAACGATACCAGGGCCCGGATTGAAAACAGCGAACGATTCCCCGATGCCCAGAAAGAAGCCGCCCTGGAACGCATTGAAAAGCGGGCCGAATCACCAGTCCAGTACGTTACCACAATCGTCGCAATTGGAGTAAAGTGGCTGGTAATTGCCGGAATGATGCTATTTATTGGCAATTTTCTACTAGGCGGTGAATTAACGTTTGTTACCATGCTGGGAGTGTCGGCCTACATTGGCCTGATTGATGTAGTCAACACCGGTATTAAAACACCGCTGATTGTATCTCAGCAATCGACAAAAGTCTATTCAAGCCTCGCACTGCTTATGGAAGAAAGCAGTACATTTTTGTACAGATTTATGTCAAATATAGACATTTTCGCTATCTGGAAAATTGTACTGTTTAGTATTGCGCTGGGCATATTATTAAATAAAAAAACATCGAAAACATTTTGGGTAATTTTAATTGTTTGGCTTCTGTATGCCATAGCTGCCGCGATGCTGGCCGGCCTTGTTAAATTTTAACACAGGGAATATGTTATGCGAAAATTATGGTTAATCCTTATTATGATAATTTCAACCGCTGTTTTAGCTGCTGACAAATTGAGTCTTCAGGAGTGTATTGATCTGGCGATGGAAAAGAACTTAGACATTGCCATCTCACAAAAAGAGGTTCAGGCTTATCAGTCTGGAATTTTAGCGTCCTATAGCGGAATTTTGCCAAATTTATCTGCTAATGTCAGCTCTTCCATAGGATCATATGCGCCGAATGAATACTACGATGAATCAGGTCAAAAGCTGACAATCCCAAGTCAAACAACCGAGTCTTACGCCGCCGGCGTCAGCTACTACCAGAACATTTATGACGGTGGTAAGTGGTGGAACTATATACGCCGGTCAAAAAATCAGTTAAACAATGTGATAATCAACAGTGATTATACCCGACAAATGGTTCTTTCCAATGTAACCGAAAAATATTATAACGTCCTAAAAGCCCAGGAACTCCTGAAAGTCTACGAAAAATCCCTGGAAAACAGCCGGGAGCAGCTGGGAAAAACCCGGGAAATGCATAAAATCGGGCAGGTCGCGAAAAAGGATCTATTCAAGGCCCAGGTCCGCGAAGGCAATGATCGACTGGCCGTTATTCAGCAGAAGTCTATTTTAAAATCAACCATTGCCCAACTCAATGTTGCTATTGGACAGACACCAGAAACCAATATATCTGTATATGAAAAAGATTATCATAGCCCCGAAATTGTCATTCTAGAAAACGCCGTAGAAACAGCCTTAAAAAACAATAAAACCTATAATTCATTGAAGCTGCAACAGAATACAGCTTTGATCAATTATAAAATTGCCAAAGCGGATTTCTATCCCGCCCTTTCATCCAGTTTCTCTTACAACCGAAACGGCACCCGTTTTGATGATATATACAACAACTTTGACCGGTCATGGACAACCTATCTCAGTTTCAGGATCAGTTATCCGATTTTTAATGGTTTTCAGCGCCGGACCAATATCCAGCAACAACAGCTAAACTATAAGTCCTTCGATGATCAGATTGAAAAACAACGCATAGACATTGAAAATCAGATTCAGGGACTGATACTTGAACTCGATACGTATCGCGAAATGATTACTATTAATGAACTGAATATTGAATCCGCACAGGAGGATCTGCGCCTGGCCCAGGAAATGTACCGCCTGGCCTCTGCAACATTGTTGGAAGTGCTTGATGCCCAGGTAACCCTGACAACAGCCCAGCAACAATTGATCAATACGATGTACGATGCCAAGATAGCCGAAATTAAACTCGCTGTCGCCATGGGCACACTATAAAGGGAATTGGGCCGCTTAATGAAGAAGAAAAATATCCGAAAAATCATCATCCTTATTATCGTGCTAATCATTGTTGGAGTTGTCATTGTTGCCAATAAAAATAAAACTAAGGTTAAGCCCATTGAGGTCCAGACAGAAAAAGTCAAAAAGGAGCGGATTGTCCAAACCGTAAACGCTTCCGGCTCGCTGATTCCCAAAACCCAGGTTAAAATCAGTGCCAATGTCGCTGCCCGAATTACAAATATTACTGTTCATCTGGGTAATCGGGTGAAAGCCGGTGAACTTCTGGTTGAACTGGACAAGGCCCAATACGAGGCTGCTTATGAACGGGCATTGTCGGTAGTCCAGTCCAACAAAGCAAACCAGAAAAAAGTCTCCAGTGAACTTAAACGGGTCCGACAACTATACAAATCCGATCTGACATCGGAAGCAGATCTGGAAGCAGGAATTGCTCAAACCGAAATCGCCGAAAGTCAGGTCGTTCAGGCAAAAGCGGCATTAAAACAGGCCAAAGACGATCTGGACAAAACCCGTATTTTATCGCCCATGGACGGCATCGTCACCAGCATTAATAAAGAGGTCGGTGAAATCGCCCTGGGCTCTGTATTTCAGGAGGATGTTATCCTCGTAGTTTCCGACATGTCCAAAATGGAGGTTCGGGCCGAAGTCGATGAAACCGACGTCGTATCCGTATCCGTAGGCGATACGGCATTGATTGAGGTTGATGCACTTCCGGACACC